>Ga0206131_10000032_pt1 | contig 198589 bp, 181 predicted proteins | sample Helgoland_Spring_FD_148636 | JGI IMG/M metagenome (GOLD analysis project Ga0206131, IMG submission 148636) | Pelagic subsurface seawater microbial communities from Kabeltonne, Helgoland, North Sea - Helgoland_Spring_Bloom_20160517_1 | ecosystem: Environmental > Aquatic > Marine > Epipelagic ...
CTCAAGGACAGTCGGTTACGATGACATTAGTAAGCTTAACAGGAGCTGCAGTGAAAACTCAAACAGCTGTTAACAACGGTACCATGAGTTTTGATGCAAACAACGTATCAAACGGAGTGTACTTATTGAAAATGGTAAGTGGAGAGAAAGTATCTACAGTAAAAGTGACCCTTCAACACTAAGAGGTAACCCTCTAACATATAAAAGGCTGCTCATTTGAGCAGCCTTTTTTTTATCTTATTTATATTAGTTATTTTAAAATGTCCTTCATTCGAAGCCCAATTTCTGCGGGGCTCTCTACTACATGAATTCCGCACCCTCTCATTATTTCCATTTTAGCAGCAGCAGTATCATCTTTCCCTCCAACAATAGCACCTGCATGACCCATTCTTCGGCCAGCTGGAGCAGTTTGACCTGCAATAAAACCAACTACAGGTTTGGTTCCGCTTTCTTTAATCCAATGGGCTGCTTCGGCTTCCATGTTTCCACCAATTTCACCAATCATAACAATCCCTTCTGTTTCTGGATCATTCATAAACATTTGGACGGCTTCCTTGGTAGTTGTGCCAATAATGGGATCACCTCCTATACCAATGGCAGTACTTTGCCCTAGGCCAAGTTTGGTTAATTGGTCTACTGCTTCGTAAGTAAGAGTACCACTTTTAGAAATAACTCCTACGCTCCCTTTTTCAAAGATGAAGCCAGGCATAATTCCAATTTTTGCCTCGCCGGGTGTAATTATACCAGGGCAGTTTGGACCAATTAAGCGCACATTACGCTCGTTAATATAGTTCTTAACGCGTACCATATCTTTTACAGGAATTCCTTCTGTAATAGCTACAATAACTCCAATACCACTTTCTGCACTTTCCATAATAGCATCTGCAGCAAATGCAGGAGGAACAAAGATGATACTCACATCTGCGCCTGTTTCCTTAACTGATTGTTGAACCGAATTAAAGACAGGTCTATCTAAGTGGGTTACCCCCCCTTTTCCTGGAGTGACTCCACCCACGACATTTGTGCCGTATTCAATCATTTGGGTAGCGTGAAACGTACCTTCATTGCCGGTGAAACCTTGAACTATTATTTTGGAATCTTTATTTACTAAAATACTCATTTTTTGGGACTGCGAAGGTATTCATATCAAACCGATGTTGCAAATGGGTTTTACTTATATGAAAAAAGTGTTTGTTCGTGATTTAAGGCATGAATTTTGGAGTTGTTTATATCAAGAAAGTATGCTAAAGTGTTTCTTCATATTGCTCCTGATATTTGTTAAGGCCGTTCATTCAATGGACCTGACACTGAACTTTTACGGAGAAAAAGTAGTGCTTAGAACGCTTTCATTAAACCATCCCGTGCTCAAAAAAGGGGCTACTGATCAGGATTTGAAATTTTTTCAATCTAAATTATCTAAAACAAACTGGTCTAAACTACTTCTAAGTCTTAATGCCAAAGCAGATAAAATGGATTTAGATGATTACGGAAAATTTAACTTACTTAAATCCTTCGTTCTGAAATATGCCCAAGGGAGCCAATATACCAAAAAAGCATTGGTGTATGCTGCCCTTAGAATGGATGGCTTAGATGCAAAGCTGGCGTCGAAAGAGGATTTTTTTGAGATATATATTCGGATGAAACAGCCTACTGATTATGGATTTTCCTTTAGGAATGAAGGTAAAACCTATTTTAGTACAAACCCCGGCGGCGTTCATCCAGTACATATTCAAATTATGAGGGATACCTTTTATGACAATGCAGGTCTAAGGCCTTTCTCTATTAATTTGAAAAGACTTCCTAAAATTGGAATTAAGATAAAAAAACGATCTATTGGCTTCTACAGAAAAGGGTTAAAGTATACGAGTACGATTAAATATAATGAGCATTATGTAAATTATCTAAATGATATGCCCATACTCCAATTGGGTGGCCATTTATTAGAAGTAGCCATTGAAAATTATTTGTTCTCCGAATTAGATGATAGCATGGCTCAATGGACAAAGACCATGAATACTTCTGATAGGCAAAATTTCTTGCTTCATATGGTTCAACAAGCTTTCTCATACAAGGCGGATGTTGATTATAGAAAACATGAAAAAAGGAATACCGTAGCTCAATCGATCGCAGATGATTTTATTGATTGTGAGGATAAAGCTGTCTTATACCTTTTTTTAGCTGAAAGGTATACTAGTACTAGAGGTATTATGCTTTACAACAAGGAAAGGAAACATGTCAATTGTGCCTTGGAAATGTCCCAAAATTCTGCGGGGTATAATTTTAAGTATAAGAGTAAGAAGTATTTGATTGCTGAGCCTGCTTTTGAAGGCTATAATTTATCGGAGACTGATTTTAGTAAAGAAGACATTTTGAGAAGTCAGGTTTTTTTACGGAATAAGTAGGCGCCCCCTTATAATTTGGTCCACTTCGTCGAAAAGCTGATGAGGGGTTAATTTTCGCCATTCAAAATCATTCAGTATTCCGCCAAAATTTATATAATGGTCAATGTTCTCTTCGCTCATTTCAGCTAAAACATGGCTTCTGAAATTAACTAAGGCAATCCAGCCATCCTCCTCTTCAACCTCCTGCCACCACTCTTCATAGTAACTTTCGTCGCTACCATGAAAATTTAAAATGTTTTCACCAATGAGAATAAATTTTACTATACCATTGGATTGAAGTTCTTCGATAAGTTCTCTTTTGAGGGCCATGATATCATTGTTTATGGCGTCGTTCCACTCACCAATGAATTCGATGATTGCTACTTTTTCATGGTAGCCTATATACAGGAATTTAACGAATAGCGTACTTGAACCAAAGTCATCCCATTGTGGATGAATTAAAAAATTATATACCTGATTCGTAAAGTAGAACTCAGAATATTCTCTTCCAAAAAAAGGAGAAAACTCGTCCTCATTTGCACGGTATAGGTGCCTCCAATTGAAAAAAGGTTCTAATTCCTGCATGGGCATTGCAAAGATAAAACTCAAGTTAAATTATTCGTGTCCTAATCTAATTATTCCTTAAAATGAGATTTATGACAATGCCTAATCATAATAGTATTTTTGTCTTTTTTGTCACCTCAAAGACTTCGCAATGACTTTCAATTTTATCATATACTCATAAACGGCAGACACTTTGCTAAGGTCTTTATTCTCAAAGTTTTTCTGGAAATTAGAAATAAAGTATTTACTGATTAATTCTTTGGAAAAAGATTCCGTATAAATGTCGCCAAACTTGTATTGCTTGGAAAATTCTTTGTGCCACAATGTATCAAATTTTTTCAATTCTTCTTCTGTGTATCTGTTGTTTCTAATTGCTTTGCTAATTACTTCTGCAGCCAATATACCTGTTTTAATAGCGTATGAAATTCCTTCTGCCGTAATTGGATTTACAAATCCTCCAGCATCTCCAATAGAAATTAAATTATTCGTAACCCGAGACCAATTAAAATCACCAAAGGCCAGCGGTATCTTTCCCCCTTCTATTCGCCCTTGTAGGTTTGCATTTTTGAATTTTTTAGATGCTATTGGGTGATTTTCTATGAAATCTTTTAAGATGGCCTTCAGGTCTAAAGACTTTTTTTCAACGATGTTGATGAATGTTCCACAGCCCACATTTGCAGATGTTTCTGAGGTTGGAAAAATCCAAAAATAGCCAGGTGATACAGATGATGTGAAATAAATTTCGATGGTTTTATCTAGTCCTGTTAAGTTTTCGTAATACCCTCTTACTGCCCAGGCGTTTTTGTGAAGATCTTTATTATGCTGGCCCAATATTGAGTTGTAACCTGTGGCATCTATAATTGTTTTACCAGAAATAGTAGTATTATTTTTAGTTATGACACCTGTATGCTCATCTGAAATCTTTTTTATCTCTGTTTTTGGAAGAAACTGAACGGACTCAAAACTCATGGCTTTTTTGAGTAATATATTATCAAATATATTTCTAGAAATAATATAGATTTGAGATTCATTATCATCAGCAAATTCAAACTTTAATTGAGAGTTATTGGAAAAAATGAGAGAGTATCCATTGACTTTAAATGGGGCTGATTTTTCAATTTCTTTAAATACCCCAAGTTTTATGAGGTCTGATTTTGCTTTGTAAGTAATTCCATCTCCACAGGTTTTATCTCTGGGGAAGTCTTTCTTGTCCAATAGTGCTGTGCTAATTCCATTTTGACCAAAAATTATGGCAGATGAAGCACCTGCTGGCCCGGCGCCAACAACCACTACATCAAATTTCTGTGTGTATTCTTTCATAGGTTTATTATTTAATTATGGGTTTGCAGCTTTAAAGTGTAAATCTGCTTTATTATAAGTTGCTGGATAGATGATTTATTCCAATTTTGATCTTCTTTGAAACAAAAAGCATCGGTCCTTGGGCACACATCTAATGGATAAAGGTATTTATCCTTTATGGCATTAATTTTCATACTAGCTTTGATTTTGTAGTTGGTTTTATAATTTATAAAATAACTTATAAAAAATAAAGTAACAAATATAGTTTAATTGTTTTAATTTTTATAAAAAATGTTTGAGCCTTTACAAAGGCGAATTTTTTACCATCCCATAAAACACCAAAAATTATTCATTCAAGGCTTGAATTTTATGTCCTAGGGGCACTTTACTTTAAATGTCTAACTTTTTTTTCTTATAACCCCATGGCCCTTCACCAAAAGTCTATTTTTTGTCAAAGATTAATGCTTGAAAGATTAGACGAAAAAGTGAATCAACAAATTTGTGTAATAGTTTTGACATTTGTATGCAAGTATCTGTTACCTTCTACGCTGCAACTGGTTATTAAGTATTAAATTTGTTCAAATATGTTTTTAACTGCAAACAATAAAAAGATAAAAATCTTAATACCTGTATTCGCTATTCTTATAGGTGCCTTTGGTATTCAAAAAGGAATGACCCACAAGAAATACAATGGTACAAACCCGGGATACTACAAACAATGGTTCGAGGAAAAGAAAAATGAGAATGGAGTTATTCCTACGGGTCTTCGCGTCAAGTGGGCTGCATTTGATAGAGTTAGTGCCATGCGCAGGGGAAGTGAAACTCCTTTTGATACTTTGTGGGAATTAGGTCCAAGGTCTTACGGTGGAAGAACCAGAGCGGTATGGATTGATCCCAATAATGATAATATCATTTTAGCAGCTTCTATTTCAGGTGGGATGTGGCGAAGTGAGGATGGAGGCTTGTCATGGAATCCCTTGAATGAACAAGAAATTTCTATGATGCCAAGTTGCATCACGCACAACCCAATGAATCCAAGTATTGTTTATTACGGCACAGGAGAGAGTAGAGCAAATAGTGCAGATGTAACTGGGAATGGCGTTTTTAAGAGCATTGATGGTGGTAAGAGTTTTACCCAATTGGCCAGTACAGCGGATAATGTTAACTTCACCAATGTATGGGATATTGCACATTCTCAAGATGATCCAAATACTTTGTTTGTTGCTACTCATAATAGGGGAGTTTTTCGTAGTGAAGATGCGGGTAGTACATGGGAGAGAGTGTATACAAGTTCACCAGTGGATCGTATAATTTGCTTACCCAACAACAGGGTAGTTATAGGGCGTACGTACAACGGAGTGCTTTATTCTGAGGAAAATGGGGATGTTAATTCATTTAAAGCATCTATTCTTAATGAAGCAGTTGGTTCCTCTTTTGGTAGAGTGCAATTATCGTACTGTAAAAATTTCCCAAATGTAGTTTATGCTATGATGGAAGGACGAGGATTTTCTGATCCTTGTGCTGGCTTTTATAGAAGTTCAGACAGTGGTAAAACATTCATAAAGAAAGAAGTACCAACTTCTATTGCATCGGGATATAATTTATATTGTCAAATGTTGGGAGCTCACCCGTCAGACACGAATAAAGTAGTTAGTGGAGGTGTTCGTATTGCACAGTCCAATAATGGAGGGCTCACTTGGAGTTCTAAAAATACAGGACATTCTGATCATCATGCTTTTTATCCATTTAAGAACTCAGATGCTTATTTAATAGGAACCGATGGTGGGATGTATCGATATACTTGGAGCTCAAAAACTGCTGCACCTAGAAACACAGGTTATAAAGTAACTCAGTTTTATGCCGGGGCTTTTGCTCCAGATGGTTTTGGTGGGATCGCAGGTACCCAAGATAATGGTACTCATTATCAATATGGAAATCTTACTGGAAGAAAAATAAATGGCGGTGATGGTGCATTCTGTCATGTCGGATTGCAGGATGGAACAGTCGCTTACTTGAGTACTCAGAATACAGGAATTCGCAGAATATCAACATTCAATTCAAATTCAGGAACCGGTTCTTCTGTATCTATTGCTGATCCGGATTTCACCGCGGATGGGGTTGATTTTATCAATTGTTATGCAATGTCCCCAACCGATCAAGAAATACTATTTTATCGCACAAATAGAGGTTGGTACCGAAGTTTGGATGCAGGAGATAGTTGGGAACGGTTAAATACAGCAAATAGAGGAGGGACGAAAGCAATTTCAATTGGATACGGAGCAAATCCACCGGTTTACTTTGGAGGAACAGGAGGGCAGTTATATATGATGGATGAGTGTTATACCGCTTCATCAGATGAGTACAAATCCTTAAAAATTTCTGGAAAAACACCTACTGAGATCTATACCCACACGATTAAAGGAATCACGATTGATCCCAATGATGATTATACTATTTTCTTAGCATATAATAATTTTAGTGATAAGGATAGAATTTGGAAGGTGAGCAAATTGGATACAGATAATCCAGTATGGACTTCGGTGAGTGGTGATTTACCAGATGAGCTCCCAGTAAACTATATGGATGTGGATCCAGATGAGCCGGGAAAAAACCTTTTTGCAGGTACAGACTTTGGCTTGTATTACAGTATAGATAGTGGAAATAGTTGGTTTAAGGAAGACAGAATTCCTGGAGTTGCCATACATCAGGTGAAAATGAGAAAAGATAGAAAACTTTTTATCTTTACTCACGGGAGAGGGATGTGGTATAGCAGTTTAAAAACAATGATTCCAAATTCAGTGAAAAAGCAACAGCCTATTGATTTTACCATATACCCCAACCCTGCAGGAAGAAGTGTGAGCTTCAATGTGCCTTTTAATGGAGAGGTAAAAATCTTTAATACTTCAGGCAAAATGGTGCATCAATCGAAAATTACAGCGAACGCACAGAAAATATCATTGCCTAATTTAACGGCGGGTGTTTACTTTGTGAACTTTACAGGGCGAAACCAAACAGGTACTCGTCGCTTGTATATACGCTAATGAGTAAAAACGATCTTCACGAAAAACTACTTGAAGCCTTAGAAATAGAGCTTCAAAAAATGAAAGAAAACTTAGCTGAATTTCAGTCGGAAATAATTGCCGAGGGTTATACTACGCATCCTGTTTTTATTGCCCACCGTGGTGAAACAGAAATTGGTCAGCCCTATTTAGATAGGGAGGAGTATGGACTGTTTTATCATTTCAATATAAGTACGCTTGAAGAGTTAACAGAGCTTGGTATTTTACAGGAGGATAGGGTAGAACCATTCAAAGAGGCCTACGGTAAGACCAATGAAAACACTTGTGTTTTATGTGTTTTTGAGACAGAAGCACAATTTGTTTTCTATCCTTTGGCCAGTCAAAAGACGGATAATAAATAAGCAATGAATATCTGTGATGTAGTAATACTTAATTATAACACAAAAGAGTTACTTAAGGATTTACTACCACTGGTTATTGAAAACTCCAAGTATGAGGGCGTGCAGCTTGTTGTGGCAGACAATGCAAGTACCGATGGCAGTGCGGCGTTTGTTGCGGAACATTTCCCAGATATAAAGCTTATTAATATACCTGAGAACAGGGGCTTTGCTGGTGGATATAATTATGCATTAAAACAATGCTCATCCAAATATTTCTTACTCTTAAATAGCGATATAGAGCCGGCTAAAGGCTGGTTAGATCCCATTTTAAATCATATGGAAGCGGATGAAAAAACCGCCATAGCCCAACCAAAAATCAAGGACTATTATCGCCGTGATTATTTTGAGTATGCAGGAGCATCTGGGGGTTTTATTGACAAATTTGGGTTCCCATTTTGTAGGGGTAGGATTTTTGGTAACGTAGAGAAAGATGTAGGACAGTACGATGATAAATGTAAGATTTTTTGGGCATCTGGGGCCGCCTTTTGCATTCGATCATCGGTGTGGAATCAAACCCAGGGTTTAGATGAAATGTTCTTTGCGCACATGGAAGAAATTGACTTGTGTTGGAGGGTTCAGAATTTAGATTTTGATATTTATGTTATACCTGAAAGTGTGGTTTACCACATGGGGGGAGCTACCCTTAGTGTAGTGAATCCGAGAAAATCTTTTCTGAATTTTAGAAATGGCCTCTACATGCTTTATAAGAATATGCCTTTACAGACTCGTGCAAAGACTATTTTTTATAGAAAGGTGTTGGATGGGATGGCGGCTTGTCTTTTTCTTGTTACAGGTAAGGCAAGGCATGTTTGGCAAATTGTTCGAGCGCACCGGGCCTTTGACAAAACAAAGGATCAATTGGCATTGTCTAATAAAGAATGGCCTAAGAATGGCCTTATTAGTAGTAGCGTTGCAAAACAATACTTTGCTAAGGGCAATAAGCTGTTTTCGAAGCTTAAATAACTATAAATTCCTTAAAATTGCTGTCCAATAAAGAAGTGGATTTGCCCTGGCTTGCTCAAAGGATTCACTTGTTTGTAATCAAATCCATATCCATAATCCAGCCCAATCAGTCCAAACATTGGCATGAATAAACGAACCCCCACACCGGCAGCTCGCTTGAGTTGGAATGGATTATAATCTTTTAGGTCTCTCCATGCATCACCTGCTTCTAGGAAGGCCAGACCATATACAGTTGCTGTTGGACTTTTAACAAGGGAGTAGCGTAACTCAGTGGTAAACTTATTGAATAAAGGTGCACCAGATTGGCCTCCCATTGCTTTTTGAGAGATTGTATAATTGTCATACCCCCTTTGAGAAATAATTTCGGTGGCTGCTATATTAAAACCAAACATTCCAGCACCACCTACTTGAAAGCGTTCGAAGAAGGTAGTCCCTAATTCTGAATTATAACCTCCTAAAAATCCGAAACGTGCCTTCGTAGTTAAAACTAATTTTTTCCAGAGAGTGGTATACCAATCGGCATCTAATTTCCATTTATAAAACTCAGCTAGTTTATATCTTTCGCTCAGTGGTAAACTTGCGTAATCCTTGTTGTTTAACAAAGAGTAAGGTGGGGTCGCTTGCAGAGAAAGGCTAAAACTGCTTCCACTCATTGGATAAATCATATCACTCACAGAGCTTCTGGTGAAGTTGGTTTGGAGTGAGAAATTATAACTTTTCCCAGTAAAACCAGTAGGAAAGCCATAGAATCCGCCGTCTAAGTTTTGAACGTTATACTGTTGTAAGCTCAGGGTGTATAGAATATTAAAGAAATCATCGGGCCATTTTAATCGCTTTCCAAGGGCTAAATTCATTCCAGTATTATAAAAGACTTGTCTTAAAGGATCTGTTTTAGCTCTGAAGTCAAAACTGTTAATGGTATGAAACAGAGATATACTAAAAGAGTTTGGCTTTTTCCCATTAAACCAAGGTTCAGTAAAGCTAAAGTTATATCCTTGATAGTTCGACCCATTACTTTGAGCTCTTAAGGTAAGTTTTTGACCATCGCCAGTTGGGACGGGGTTCCACGATTTTGGTTTGAACAATTTACGCGTGCTAAAGTTATTAAGTACAATTCCTGCGGTACCTATTACCGAGGGCCTGTTGTTTAGACCATTTCCTCCCCAACCCCCGCTAAGCTCGATTTGATCGCTGGGTTTTTCACCCAAAATATAATCAATATCTACGGTTCCATTTGCTGGGTTTGTTTTTGGGTTCACATTCATTACCTCTGGATCAAATAGGCCTAAAGCGGCCAAATCTCTCATGGTTCTTTGAATTTCACTTCGGTTAAAAATATCGCCGGGCTTGGTACGAATCTCTCTAAGAATTACTCTATCATTGGTTTTTGAATTCCCAATCCAATTTACTCTCCCAATTCGGGCTTGCTCGCCTTCATTTATCCGTATTTCAATATCAATTGCATTATTGTTAATTCCTATTTCGACCCATTGCATATTAAAGAAGAGGTATCCATCATCCATGTAAATACTCTGAATATCAAAACCTGCTGGGTTTGCATAAAGCCTTTCTTCCAGGAGTTGTTGGTTAAAAACAGCTCCTTTGGATAGGCCTAAAAGCGTATCTAACATTCCTGTTCTCAATTTCTTATTTCCTTTCCAGGAGATATTGCCGAAGTAGTATTTCTCTCCCTCAGTAACAACTAATTTTTTGGTGACCCTTTTTGTACCCGGGCCGTAAATAAGAGTATCTTTTAAAATCTTAGCATCGCGATATCCCTCGATTAAATATTTTCCAAGAATATTTTTCTTTTCAATTCTCCATGCTTCGCTGCTGTACTTACTGGTTACGAAAGGTATTATTTTTCTTTTTTTACGCTTTAACTTTTTTACACTTTTACGAAGGGTCTTATCAGAAATGTCTTGATTTCCTGAAATAATAAAATCATAGAGTTTCACCTTACTTCCTTTATTTATGTTGATATCCAGTATTTCATATCCTTCGGAAGTATCGGGTCTTCTTTTTACGTTAACATCCACATAATAATAGCCCTTTTCCTTGTAATGATTTAGAATTTTATATCGGGTTACGTTTAAGAGGTTGGGAGTAATGTATTTTCCCTTTTTTAAACTAACCAGCTCCTTGAGGGTCTTCTTTTCTCCGTTGCGAACGCCCCAAAAGCCATACCTTGCTACTCGGGTTTGTTCTGTAACCACAATATTTAAGATGATTTCTCCGGGTTTTACTTCTTTTAAGAAAATTTGAACATTAGAATAGGTATGTTGAGCCCAAAGATTTTCGATGGCTTTGCTTATATCGGTTCCTGGTAATTTAATGTATTGATTTTTGCTTAAGCCAGAGTATAGAACAACCAATGCTTTTTGAATGGGTTTCCCATTGGATTCTTCTACCAATATATCTTTTACTAGATATTTTTGAGGAGATTCAAAATTATAGGGATAGGTTCCATAGGGTTTTGACTTTCCACTGTCTTTAAATTGTGCTGCTGCCGAGCCCAAAAGCAAAAACTGTATGACAAATAGTAATCCTCTCATTATTTAAACCTGCTCTGCTGTTTTTCCAAACCTTCGTTTCCTTCCTTGATAATCTAAAATAGCTTTGTAAAAATCATCCTTTTTAAAGTCGGGCCAAAGAGTTTCTGTAAAGTGGATTTCGCTATACGCAATTTCCCAAAGTAGAAAATTGCTTATTCTATATTCTCCGCTGGTGCGTATTAACAAATCTGGATTTGGGAATTGACCGGTGTTTAGAGCTTTATTGAGGGTGCTTTCATCAATAGTATCAGGATCAATTTCTCCAGCTTTTACTTTCTCTGCAATTTTTTTTGTTGCTTGAAGGATGTCCCAGCGTCCACTATAGCTAATAGCCAATATTAGCGTTACGTTTGAATTGTTTTTCGTTTGATTTACTGTTTCAACAAGCTGCTGTTTGCATTTAGATGGCAGTTGGTTTAAGTCTCCGATGGTTTGTAAGCGAATGCCATTTTTCATCAAAGTGGGTGTTTCGTTCTTTATGCTCATCACAAGCAACTCCATTAGAGCATCTATTTCCTCTTTAGGCCTATTCCAATTTTCAGTACTAAAGGTATATAAAGTAAGATATTTAATGTCTAAACGTGTGGCTGCTTCGGTCACTTCATGCACACTATTTACCCCTTCGTGGTGCCCCATTATTCTCATTTGACCTTGCTTCTCAGCCCACCTTCCGTTTCCGTCCATGATTATAGCTACATGGTTAGGAATTTGATCGAGTTTTATTTGGTCTAAAGCGCTGCTCAATTTGGACAATTAGGTGTTAATTAAATCTGGTGCAAATAAAAGGTGTAAAACGGTAACTAAGGCTAAGGCCAATAAAATAATACCAATCTTTTAGATGAGTATCTCCGCGCATGGTTCCGGCTGGAAATGGATCAATTCCTTTTAAGGTTTCTGGGTGTCCATAATCTGCATTCCCTTGACCAAAAGAATTTACTTGATCCTTATAGTCCATATAGGTGTCATCTACATCATCTAATTTATCTGTGAACGTTTTTCGCCAGTTCGCCTCAACGCCGATAATCCAGGCTCCTTTATGCCGTCGCTGTCTAAACATACGTTTATATCCAATACCCAGGGGTATAGCAGGTTGTATGGTGCTGTAGGTTTTTGTTCCTTCGGTTCTGAGTCGTCTTAATTTAATCTCCTTGTCCTCCAATCGGGTGGGATTAAAGTAGAATGCATTTAAGCCTGTAAAAACGTAAACGGTTCCTTTTGCATCGTTTCCACTTGTGCCAAATCGTTTGAAGTTGAATTCGATGTTTCCACCTAACTCAATAATAGATGTTTGAAAACTGAGGTTTCGTTGATCATAGACTTTATGCCCTTCGTCGGTACCGCCCACTTTCAAATAACTCAAGCCAAAGCGGTATGAGAAATAACCATTTCTATTGTATTTGTAAGTTATACCAGCCGAGGGTTGGGTTTGTTTTAGATTATAGTTATGTGATAAATCACCATAGTAATTACTTACTCCTGCAACAATGCCCCACTCATTATACCCCTGGTAAAACCCTTTTAATCTTTGCCCATGGGCAATGGAATAAAAAGAAAGGACAGTAATTAAAAATAAAGATTTTCTTAGAATTGGAAACACTTCGTTTTTCCTCCTCCTAATTTCCGCGTAAGAGTTATTCCAGTAAACATATACATATCAGGTGCTGTAGAAGTGCCACGGGCTGCTTTAGGCGCATTGTAGTCTCTTCCTAATTCTATGGTTCTATCCGCAAGAACAGCTGCTTGAATTTTACTATTGGAACCTACGATTTGATCTCCTGCATAGGTTTTACTTACATCATCTATGTAGTCGTTGTAAGTAAGTCGAACTCCCGCTTCAAAGCCCAGAGCCCATTTATCGCTAATTTGCTTTTTCAAGCCCATTCCAATTGGCAGGGAAAGTTGGGTTAAGGCATATCTTTTTCTATCGTTGTACTGCGTGCTCTCTTGACCTTCTGTGGCCATTGGCTGAAGTTCGAACCATTTCCCATCAAACTCTTCAAGCTCCGCTGGGTGTATGGGGAGTCCAGAACTAGGTAAAATTACATTAGGCATGTATTTAAACTGAGCTTTTGGATTGTATTTGTAGACTCCAAAGCCTGCAAAAAGGTAGGGAGAAAACGGCCGTGCTTTTGTTGTTTCTTCAAACCCTAAAATATTCCATTCAAATGTTCCAGAAAACTCAAAAATATTTGACTTAAAGCTAAGGTTTCTATTTTTTCTGAACTCTTCATCATCATAGTTTTTATCGTCGCCACTAATTTGTCCAAACCATGCTGAACCTCTTAGGGTAATGTAATCTGTGATGTGGTACCTGCAAATAATTCCTGCAGCTGGGTTGGTTTCTTGAAAGTCAATACCTTTCGTTAAGTCTCCAATATAGTGACTAGCACCGACCATTATACCTAATTCCAACGGCTTGCGTTTAGATATCTTTTTCTGTTGTGAAAACAGTGATCCGGTGTGTAAAAAAACACATATAACTAAAATTTTTACGTATGTCTTCTTCATATTAGACGTGCAAATATACATAATTTAACTCTGTTTATTTGAACGAACGAAAAGCCTGATTTATTGTGTTTTTTTTTAATACGAAAATCCTTCAAATGCAGGCTTTGAAAACATATTGTTTAAATGAATGTATTCCTAGAAGCTGTTTGAGGAACCATTGTAGAACTATTTGTGTTTCACAATGTAATAAGCTCCCATAACAAAATAGTTGCGCAGGTATGGCAAATGCGTTATTGGCCATACCTGTTTTCTTGGTTTTATGCCAAATTTGTACTTATAAATAGGGTTAAAAAGATACAGTTGGCGGTGATGAATGGCATATTGATTTTTTTCATGAATTCGCTCAAAACGTTCAATGCTAATGCCAGTGTTTTTGATGTCTAGCATGGTATCAATAGCAGCTGGTCGAACGCCACACAGTTTTAAAAATGCAGGGTAAAGCCTGCCGGGAAGCAGGTGAGAGTATGGTAGGCGACTGGCCCACTTACTTTGCAATACTTGCTGATGGCCTCCAAAGGGCATTTGCCATGGAGGAAATGCCATAAATACGAAACCACCAGGCGAAAGGTACCTTTGCATTTCGGGTATAAATTTTTCTTGATTTGGAATATGTTCTATCACATCTTTTAGAATAATTAAATCAAAAGTGTGTCCAATGTCTTTCAAAACATCTACATCGTAAATATCCTTATTTAAAAAACGAGCGATCCCCTGGTCTACTTCATCGGCTAAAAAGCCCTTGGCCAATTCAATTCTACTCTCTTCTAATTCAATTCCAAAAACTTCATGTCCCTTTGATGCGAAGTGTTTCAAAACGCCTGCTTCGCCACATCCAATTTCGAGAACTTTCATGTGTGGTTTTATAGCGGCATTGCTCTCCAAATAAGGATAGATATACTCTTCTGTAACCTTTCGAGTTAATTCAAAATAGCGTTTTTTATCTCCGTGAAATTCAAACATGTTACAAGTGCTCTTTGATTTGTTTACTCAACTCATCTTTGGAGGTTCCTTTGTTTGCTTCCCAGACCTTTTCGCCATTTTTATATAATACGAGCCAGGGTACATTCGTCACTCCAAAGTGTCTAGCCAAGGGTTCATTTTTCTCAAAATCAAGCTGAAGAAATTGAGCCGTTCCCATAAATTCTGACTGGAGGTTGGGCCAAAAGGCTTTCATTTTTTTGCAAGGACCGCACCATGGAGCATAGAACTGCACTAAGGTGGGTTTTGCGAAGCCCGTAGCATAAGTATATTGTTCCATTGTTATTTCAGGGTCTAGTTCTCCTCTATTTCCTTCCTTTATTGGGAGACCAGCTGTTTTCCAAGCACTGATACCTCCTTTTAAATTGAAGACAGTAAATCCTGCTTTTTTTAATTTTTTAGCTGCCTTTGAACTGCGTCCACCACTTAAGCAATAGACATATACTGGCTTTAAAGTATCCAATGTTTGTATCTTAGATTCAAAATCAGGGCTTGCCACATTAAAGTTGATCGCTCCTGCAATTCTTTGTCCTTGATTTTCTTGTGGTGTTCTAACGTCTAAAAGAGTAATACTGCTTTCTTTTCCTTCTATCGCTTTTGAAAAAGCATGAGCTTCCATGTTTTCCAAAGGTTGAGCGCAGGCGCCCATGAGACTCATCGTAACTATGCAAATAGCTGCTCTAAAAGGTGTTTTGTTCGGGTACTTCACAGGGCAAATTTCGGATATTCTTCACAGATTCCTAATGTGCTTCTGTAAATTCCCGTTATTTTTGCGATAATGAGAGTAACTGTCGGTGATATTTCAAATGCGTTGGAGGAGTTTGCTCCACTCAATTATCAAGAGTCCTATGATAACACGGGCCTTTTAGTTGGAGATCACAATCGGGAGGTTAAGTCCTGTCTTTTGAGTATAGATTGTACGATAGAAGTGGTTGAGGAAGCCATCGCAAAAAAGTGCCAAATGATTGTGTCTCATCACCCCATTGTGTTTTCTGGGCTGAAATCACTTACGGGTAAAAACCATATCGAACAGGCGGTTATTGCAGCCATAAAGAACGATATTTCCCTTTATGCATGCCATACGAATTTAGACAATATGAGATATGGTGTAAATGATAAAATTGCAGAAAAATTAGGCTTAACAAATGCACGCATCCTGTTAAAGAAATCAGCTACTCTTAGCAAAATCATCACCTATTTGCCTGAATTGAATCTAGCAGAAATCCAAGCGGCCATTCATCAAGAAGGTGCAGGGCAACTGGGAAATTATGATTTCTGCAGCTTTCGTGTCGACGGAGTTGGTACATTTAGGGCGCTGGACGGAGCAAATCCAAGTATGGGCCAAATAGGAAAAATCCATGAGGAGAGGGAGGTAAAATTGGAAGTACTTTGCCAGAATAAAGATGTAAATAAGGTTTTAAAATCCATGATTCAGGCGCATCCATATGAAGAGGTGGCTTACGATATTATTGCTGTTCAGAATCAATGGGAGATGGGCAGCGGTTTGGTTGGAGAGCTGGCTGAGGAAATGGATCCCAATGATTTTTTGGAGCATCTAAAAAAGACCATGCAATGCGAAGTGGTGAAATATGTTCCAATTTCTAAAAGCATAAAAAAAGTAGCCTTGTGTGGAGGTGCAGGAAGTTTTTTATTAAAAAAGGCTATGGCCTCTGGAGCAGATGCTTTTATTACATCTGATATGAAGTATCATGAGTTTTTCTCTGCAGAAAAGAGCATGATGATTTGTGACATTGGGCACTACGAAAGTGAAAAATATACCACAGAGATTTTTGCTAAGGTTTTATCGGATAAATTCCCTAATTTTGCAACCCTTTTTTCGGAGACAAATACAAACCCGATAAAGTACTATACAAAATAAGAAAATTATGGACGTAAGCGTAACCAGTAAATTAAAAGAACTTTGGGCAGTTCAATCCATTGATACCAAAATCAATGAAATTAATATTCTGTTAGGTGACTTGCCTATGGAAGTTGCAGATTTAGAGGATGAGATTGCCGGACTGCAAACGCGGTTTGACAATATTAATTCCGATATTGAGCAATGCAATTCGGATATTTCCACCAAGAAAAACTCAATTCAAGATTTTCAGAAGCTCATTGAGAAGTATGAATCTCAATTAGAAAATATTAAGAACAATAGAGAGTTTGAAGCGCTTGAAAAAGAAAAGGAGATTGCTGGGCTAGAAATTATGGCTGCGGAAAAAGCAATCCGCGACACGACCAAACAAAAGGAAATGAAGCAAGAGTTAATTGATGCAACTCAGGAGAAGATGGATGTGAAAGGGAAGGATCTTAAATTTAAGAAAAATGAGCTTGTTGAAATTGAGAAAGAAAGTGCTGAAGAAAAAATTAAGTTAGAGAAGGATAGAGATAAAGCATTAACCAAGGTTGAAGAGCGTTTAGCTAGAGCTTATACGCGCATTAGAGAAAGCATGGTTAATGGTGTAGCTGTTGCGCCAATTGTACGTGGTGCTTGTGGAGGGTGTTTCTCCAATATCCCACCTCAGCGAAAAAGTGATGTAAGAGCACATTTTCAAATTATTGATTGTGAAAGTTGCGGTCGAATTTTAGTTGACAAAACAATCACAGGTCTAGAAGAGGAAGAAGCTCCAAAGCCAGTTAAAAAGACGCGAAGAAAATTAAAGTTGACTACAAAATAAGTTTCACTTTAAAATAGGTTAAAAGGCTCACAATTCATGTGAGCCTTTTTTTGTGATTTGCTATTTATTGTTATTGTATATTGCATGCGTAAGTTGCTGTTTTTCAATGGAATGATCATTGTTTCATTGGATACATTCGAAAGATGTTAATCAATTGTAAGAAGTATGCAGGTTCAGCCTATGAAGATTTGTGATTAAAATTATAATTTTGCACAAACAATTAAAAGATAAAACAGTTAATTATATATGAAATTTCTTTCATTTCTATTCACTAGCAGTATCGGACGAAAGTTAGTGATGGGAGCTACAGGATTATTCCTAGTTTCCTTTTTATTGGTGCATTGTGGTATAAATGCCTGTGTCTTTGTGAATGACGGTGGGGAAACCTTCAATGCCGCTGCAGATTTCATGAGTGAAAACTTCTTTATTAGAGTGGCAGAAATAGGTCTATTTTTAGGTTTATTGTGGCATGTTTTTCAAGGCTTGTACTTGTGGCTAACGAACTCAAAGAAGAGAAAAGCAAAGTATGACAAAGCGAGCGGGAATGAAAATAGTAAGTGGTATAGCCGCAGCATGGGACTCTTGGGTACCCTAATCTTAATTTTTCTCATATTGCACTTAAAACATTTTTGGGTGGTAAGTAGATTTACTGATCACATTACAAGTGGAGACGAAACGCTTTTTCAAGAGATGTTGGAAGTGTTCGAAAATCCATGGGTAGTTGTGATTTATGTTTTGGGATGCATATCGCTGGCCTATCATTTATTGCACGGCTTCTGGAGCGCATTTCATACTCTTGGAATTGACCATAAAACATACACTCCCATCATAAAATCAATAGGAACATCATTTTCAATTGTTATTCCTTTAATTTTTGCATTAATGCCCATTGCTATGCACTTGGGTTGGATAAGTTAAATTTTAAATAGTAAAGATGAATTTAGATTCTAAAATACCAGAAGGTGAATTGGCCGATAAGTGGACCAAGTATAAAAGTTCAGTTCCACTAGTAAACCCTGCAAATAAGCGTAACATGGAAGTTGTGGTTGTGGGTACCGGTTTAGCTGGAGCAAGTGCAGCATCCACATTGGCAGAACTGGGATATAAAGTAAAAGCATTTTGTTTCCAAGATTCCCCAAGAAGAGCTCATAGTATTGCAGCTCAGGGAGGAATTAATGCAGCAAAAAATTATCAGAATGATGGAGATAGCACCTACCGTTTATTTTATGATACCATCAAAGGTGGAGATTATAGAAGTCGCGAAGGAAATGTTCATCGTTTAGCTGAGGTGAGTACTAATATTATTGATCAATGTGTAGCCCAAGGGGTTCCATTTGCCCGGGAATATGGAGGTACTTTAAGCAACCGTTCATTTGGTGGGGTGCAAGTCCAACGTACTTTTTACGCCGCAGGCCAAACTGGTCAGCAACTGCTTTTAGGTGCATACAGTTCATTGGAAAGGCAAATAGGTTTAGGGAATGTAGAAATGTTCGCTCGCCACGAAATGCTGGATGTTGTAAAAATTGACGGAGTGGCTCGCGGAATCATTGCTAAGAATTTAATTACAGGAGAGTTGGAACGTCATTTTGGACACGCCGTAGTATTGTGTACCGGTGGATATGGAAATGTATTTTATCTCAGTACAAATGCCATGGGGAGTAATGTTACAGCTGCATGGAAAGCCCATAAGCAAGGAGCTATGATGGCCAATCCTTGTTTTACACAAATTCATCCCACTTGTATTCCAGTAAGTGGAGAACATCAAAGTAAATTAACCCTCATGAGTGAGAGTTTGCGAAATGATGGTAGAATTTGGGTGCCAAAAAAGGAAGGCGACGATCGCAATCCAAACGATATACCAGAAGACGAAAGAGATTATTACTTGGAAAGAAGATATCCTGCTTTTGGTAACTTAGTGCCAAGAGATGTAGCCAGTAGAGCTGCTAAAGAAAGATGTGATGCGGGATTTGGTGTTGGTCCAAGTAAGATGGCCGTATACTTGGATTTTAAGTATAACCTAATGAATAAATATGGAAAAGCAGAAGCCACAAAAAAGGGAATTGCTAATCCAGATGACGATACACTTATTGCCTTAGGTAAAGATGTTATAAAGGAAAAGTATGGTAATTTGTTTGACATGTATAGGCAAATTACGGATGAGAATCCATACGAAACTCCCATGAGAATATATCCTGCCGTACATTATACCATGGGTGGTCTTTGGGTAGATTATGAATTGCAAACCAATGTTCCAGGCTTATATGCCTTAGGTGAAGCTAATTTTAGTGATCATGGAGCAAATAGGCTGGGTGCTTCTGCACTTATGCAAGGCCTAGCCGATGGATATTTTGTTATTCCCTATACGTTGGGGTCTTACTTAAGTAAAGATATTAGCACTGCTTCCATTTCTACCAATCACGAATCTTTTGATAATGCTGAAAAAGAAGTGGCTGCAAGAATCGAGAAATTGATGAGCATTAAAGGGACCAAGTCTGTTGAAAGCTTTCATAGACGATTGGGCTTGATTATGTGGAACAAATGCGGAATGGCGCGTAATGCCCCAGATTTAAAAGATGCTATTGCAGAAATTAAAGCGCTACGAGCCGAGTTCTGGAGCGATGTTCGAATTCCAGGAACTGACAAGGGATATAATCCAGAGTTAGATAAAGCCGGTAGAGTGGCCGATTTCTTAGAATTAGGCGAATTAATGTGTGTGGATGCATTAAACCGAGAAGAAAGTTGTGGAGGCCATTTCCGAGAAGAGTTCCAAACCCCAGAAGGAGAAGCCAAAAGAGACGATGATAAGTACATGTACGTCGCCAGTTGGGAGTCAAAAGCAGAGGGAGAATGGGAACTTCACAAAGAAAATTTAGAATACGAAAACGTTAAAATTGCTCAACGTAGCTACAAATAAGATATTAGAAGATGGAAAAAGTATTAAATATAAATTTAAAAGTGTGGCGACAAGCCAATCCTGAGGTTACAGGACGCTTTGAAGAATATAAAGTTGAAACTAGTCCAGACAGCAGTTTCTTAGAAATGTTTGATGTGCTCAACGAGCAATTAATCAACAGTGGACAAGAACCTGTAGCCTTTGACCACGATTGTAGAGAGGGTATTTGTGGAATGTGTAGCATGGTCATCAATGGCCGTCCACACGGTCCTAAAAAAGCAGTGACTACTTGTCAACTTCACATGCGAAGCTTCAACGATGGAGACACCGTTGTAGTAGAACCATGGAGAGCAGACGCCTTTCCAGTAATTAAAGATCTAACTGTAAACAGAAGTTCTTTTGATAAGATCATTGCCAGTGGGGGATATATTAGTGTAAATACAGGAAACGCAGTAGACGCAAACGCCATGTTAATTCCTAAGGACGATGCAGATACTGCTTTTGAAGCAGCTACTTGCATTGGTTGTGGAGCTTGTGTTAGTGCATGTAAAAATGCCAGTGCTATGTTGTTTGTGGGAGCCAAAGTAACTCAGCTAGCTACCTTGCCCCAAGGAAAAGCAGAGCGTGAAAAACGAGTGGTTGCTATGGTTAATGCTATGGATGCCGAAGGTTTTGGAGCTTGCAGTAATACAGGAGCCTGCGCAGCAGAATGCCCTAAGGGAATTCCTTTGAGCGCAATCGCTACTTTAAACAAAGAATATACCAAGGCTAAGATGAAAGGCTTTTAGGCATTTTAGATTTTAAGAATTAAAAAAGCCAACCCACTGGGTTGGCTTTTTTAATAAATAGTTATTTACGTTCTCAATAGAGAACGTGCAATAGCTTACAACTGCAGAACAGAAATTGGAATATATCTACAGGAATCATCCTGTTGAACAAGATACTTTTACTTCTCGTTATTAATTTTTTTACCAATCATTAGTGCAGAGATAAATCCGGCACTAAATAACAAGGTAATAAAACCTGCAAAATATGGAATTAAATCAGTCATTTCTATTAATAAGTTTTAGATACATTCCGAAACAAAGTATTGAAGGAACCCAAATACCTATGAAAATAGCTTGATTTTCGTTACCCTGAAAAAATAAAATTTCAGAAAAAACCAATGAAAGAATAGCTGCTAATAGGAGCAACTTGTCTGTGAGATTGAATCGTTTAAACATTTTTTTAGTTATTTATTACCCTCAAAAATTGATATACTAATGATGGTGTATACAAATATACAAAAAACTATCATAGAATGTTTTGAACTCCTAAATGAAGCCGCTTTAAACTGGAAGCATAATCATGCTTATCTACCTGAAGTAATTGGTTGAATTTTGTTCTTTTTTGCCCTTGTATGAGCATATATTTCTTGCTTAGCCAATACGTTAGGATTAAAAAATTCTCAAATCTCAAATACCTCTTAAATCATGCTTCTTAAATACTCCGTCTTAAGCAGTGGACAAATTTTATAGCGTTCTTCTTTGGTGTCCTCGTAAATGGCTTCTAAGGTTTCATATACATTTTCTAAACCGGCCCGTTCACACCATTCAAAAGGACCCATAGGGTAGGCAGTCCCCAGCTTCATTGCTGTATCAATATCCGCTTTAGTTGCTGTTCCCTCTTGTACGGTAAAGTAGGCCTCATTAATAATCATAAAAATGATTCTTGGAGTAATCATACCTACGCGACTATCCACCAATTCCATGGTTTCCCAGCCCAAGGATGCATGGGGAAATTTATTGAGGTCTATTTTAAAAGGATTGCAGTATTCCAAAGTGCTTCGTTCTAAAAATGTAGGAATGGCGTTTATTCCAATAATTTTCTCCCCATTATAGCTGGCACCCACACTGGCAAATTCGTCCTCTAGTTGGCTTTTAACTGTATTGAGTAATATCCAGGTGTCAGTACAATCAGCGTAATCTAATATGGTTCGATCCGAATTATCGAAATCCAAATCAATGAATACATCGTAATTTTTAAGATTTGCAGTATCTTGCACCAACTCGTAGGAGGAGCTAAGGTTGAGCTTGTCAAAACTATTGAGCTGCAAAGGTTGGCCTATCACTGCAATTTTCATATGCGAGCAAAAATACAGAAACCATGGAGAAAGAAATAATTTTTAGTAAGGAAGTTCCAGCGCCCATTGGGCCATATAGTCAAGCAGTAAGGGTTGCAAATACCTATTATTTTTCTGGGATGATTGCATTGGATGCACAGAGTGGAGATATGATTGGTACCGATGCTGCAAGCCAAACCAAAAAAGCCATGGAGAATATTGGTGCTTTACTTGCGGTAAAAGGCTTGAACTATGCAAACATTGCTAAAACCAGTATTTTTTTGAAGGATATGGATGATTTTTCTGCTGTGAACCAATGCTACAGCTCCTACTTTAAAGATCATTTCCCGGCCAGAGAAACGGTTCAAGTTTCTCGCTTGCCAAAAGATGCTTTGGTAGAGATTACGATTATTGCGGTGGGTTAAAATTACAGGGGAATATACAGTGCTGTGGGTAAATCAATTCCTTCACGCTTTTACCCTTTTGTACCTTTGACTTTCATGCATTTTGGAAAGGCAATAGGTTTCGTTACTGTTTTTTTTATGGCAAATATTGCAAGGTCCCAAGGAGGAGATTCTACATTGTTTTCTAAGCCAAGATCAAAAGCATTTAACCCTATAGATACTTTGAGGTATTACGTGAATAAGCGCAATGGGCGTTTTTTATTGAGTTTGGATGGAAAGAATGCTTATATCAATGGTGTTTCATCCCCAGTGGTGGGATTCCGCTTTGGTCTATCCTACGATAAGGTTGCTCTATACTCTGGACTTTACTCTTCCAATTATTTTTCAAGAACCCAAAAAGATACCACATCCATTAATTTTGGATACGTTGCCACTACCATCGAATATTATTTGGCAGACAATTGGCGATACGATGTTTTTGTTCCTATCTCCATTGGTATAGGGTCAAAAACCATTGAGAAAACAGAAATACTATCAGGAAATAAGAAAAATACTTCAGAAGCCTTTGTCCCCGTGGAAATTGGGATAGGAGGAACGGTGCGATTTTTACGGTATTTAGGTATGGCAGGTTCTCTAGGATACCGCTGGTCTTTATACCAAGGGTCTGATTATTCCTCTCCATACTGGTCATTGGGCTTCACACTTTATACAGGAACCTTGTGGAGAGATACCAAAGAGGCTTATCGGAGAATCAATCGATAAAACACCTCGTCTTTAAATCTGAATAGGATGCTTCTTTATCTAAAGTATCCATCTTGGAGGATTATTTTAAGTCTTTAATTCGGTCGAGCTGTTTGATAAATTCATCCAATTTTTCCACATCCATTCTATTGGCTTGAATGATATTGTTTTCATCTAAAACAAATATGGTTGGACTGGCAATGACGTAGTATTGTTTTAAATTTCGGGCATATGCATCAGATGGTGCCGCACTTCTATCCAGGTGAATCCAGTTTTTAACTTCAGGATGCGCGTCCATAAATTCGTCAAACTCTTTTTTCTTGTCGGATTGTGTTAAGCCAATAACCACCCAACCCTTATCCATATTTTTATTATATAATTTAGCCAACTTAGGAACCACCTCTCGGCAATGACCGCAAGTAGGATCCCAAAAAATCATTATTTTATACTTGGCTTTAATGTCATTCAGTCGCACCCATGGCGTTTTTTGACTTGCAGCACGCGCCGTATCAAAGGTTTGGAGCATCAAATCTGCTGCTTTAGTGCCAATGACGGAACCTTCCCTTTGACTGATATTTTTGGAAATACTTCCAATCGTTGCACTATCCGCCCACCAAGCTTTGCCCGCCATGTAGGTTTCTCTCCCAAGCATGCAAAAGGTCTTATCCAATCCCATAATGTTTGAAGTTTCAAACTTATTAATATGGTACCAAATCAAAAATCGTTCTAAGTCAACCGTTTGATCAGCCATTTTAATAATTCTGCTTGCCGCACGGTAAGCACTGTCAGGCTGTAGTACTTGAACTTTATCCCAAAAGAAATCTAGTTTTTGCTTAACGATGTGAAAAGGCATTCTCATTAAGCCATCCTCTCCAAAATCAACATTGTCAAAATAGTGGTTTCTGTAGTAGGTATATGGATAGGAACTATCGGCTTTGCCTTCTTTATCTAAGGGCAGTTCTTTGGGAACTTCTATATCTATTACAGCTGTTAAAAACCGGCTGAGCAGATGGCTGGGATTTTCATTGATGTAGGCTCTATCAAGATTATTCTTTTTTATTATGATCGTTTTTTTCTTCGCATCAAGTGCTGCTCTTTTCGTGCTTGATATAGTCGAATCTTTCAATTCTCTATCAAGGCTCATTAAGCCTTTTGCTACCTCTATTTTATTTATTTGATAGTCCATGAATGAGGTGTTTTCTTCGGAACCTTTAACCACCATTTTGGAGTAAAATTCATTTTCGTAATAGCTGGTATCTGTCTCTATTTGAAAGTCTAAATCATCCGAAACAATAAACTCAAAATAACCCTGTTTCTTAGGAAAAACGAAGAGATACAAGCCTCTTTGTAGTTTAAAATCACCCTCAAAAGTAGCAATCCCTTTTTGGTTCACCTTGGCGGTATCTCTTAAGTATTTACTGCCATTATAATTGTCAGCTAAATATACCTCGTCTCCTGGTTTTAATCCATTAATTTTAAATTTTAATGAGTATTTCCCTTCTTGTTGACCGTTCCAACTGGCTGCGTCTTTTAAATTTGGATACACTCCAACAGTATTGATTTTTTTTACCGTTGAGGGGGCTTTGTATGGAGTTGGGCTTTTATAGTCAGTGAGTTGTGCTTTAACTGTGCTGGCTGCTAAAATGCAAAGACCTATACTCAATGATTTTAAATTGGTTAATTTCATATTACTTTCGCAAAAGTAAGACAAATATTATTCCAAAAAGGTTGTAAGCAGTTGATGAATAAATTTTATAGCGATGTGTTTGATGTGGTCCGTTTAATCCCAAAAGGAAGGGCAACCAGTTATGGTGCTATTGCTAAATACTTGGGAGCTGCCCGAAGCAGTCGATTGGTTGGCTATGCAATGAATACTTCACATGCAGTTATTCCTTCGGTACCCGCTCACCGAGTGGTGAATAGAAACGGGTTACTTACCGGAAAGGCCCATTTTAACCCGCCAGAACGCATGCAAAATAAGTTGGAAGAAGAAGGAATTTGTGTGGTTGAAGATCAAATTCAGAACTGGGATAATGTTTTTTGGGATCCGAGCATTCACTTGACCCTTTAAGAGTCCTATTTGTAAGTGTACAAAAGTCTCGATTTAGCCCACAGAGTTTTTAAACTCTAACCAATAATTTGATTTTGGGTAAGGTGCTGTAACTTTTATTTTCTCTTTAGTTACGGGATGCACAAATGATAGGTTTTTGGCATGTAAACCAACGCTTCGGTCTTTGAGAGGATGCGGAGCTCCATATTTCACATCTCCTGCCAAGGGTGCTCCAATTTTTGCAAACTGAGCGCGTATTTGATGAAAGCGCCCCGTTTCTGTTCTTACTTCATACAAACTGTGTTTTCCAATGTTTCGTAAAATTTGAAAATGAAGGGTGCTCTCTTTGGCTTTTCCTTTGGGTTTATTATAGGTGAGTGCTCTATTGGTATTGCTATCCTTCCCAAGGTAATGGGTGAGTGTGCCACTTTCTGCTGTTAGTTTATCCGTGGCTAAAACATGATACAGCTTTTCAACCTCTTTGTTTTTAAACTGCTCGTTCATGCGCGTGAGGCCCTTGCTTGTTTTGGCTAATAAAACCACGCCACTCACTGGCCGGTCGATCCGATGAACTAGACCAACAAATGCTTTTCCTGGTTTGTTATATTTTTTTACAATGTATTCCTCGGCCCATTGAACCACATGAAAATCGCCACTTTTATCTCCTTGCACAGGCATTCCGCAGGGTTTATTCACTGCTAAGAGGTGATTGTCTTCGTATAGAACATCTACTTTGTAGGCTTTCATTGTGCTGCAAAATTACGCATAAGCAAGCAGTAAAAATTGCTTTTTATAATGCACTACTCCTAAGTATAAACATGTATTTTTGCAGCCGTTTGAAAAAACCCTTTGCTATATCAGAATTAAAGCAGCGCGCAATAAAACTGTCCATTCCAATGGTATTGGGTCAACTGGGTTTGATGCTGCAAGGGGTTACAGACGTTATTATGGTTGGGCCATTGGGCGATGACTATATTTCTAGTGCCAATATGGCTAATAATGTATTTTTTCTACTCATTGCGTTTTTTATGGGGATGTTGTTTAGCATGAGTACGGTCATTAGTATAAAAGACGGCGAGGGTAAAAGAAATAATACTCCATTTACCTACAAGGCAGGATTGCTGCTCTCATTTACTGCTGCTATTCTTATTGTTTTATTAAACGAAATAACGATTGCAAACTTTGCAATTCTGGGGCAAGTCTCAGAAATAAATGCCATTGCTCCAGGCTATTTGAGAATTATAGGGTGGAGTGCCATTCCATTTCTTGTTTTTGTGGCCGCACGTCAATTTTCGGACGGTTTAGGTATAACTGCAGTGGGCATGTATATCAGTATCGGTGGATTTATTGTAAATATATTATTCAATGGCATTGGTATTAATGGGTGGATTACTGGGGTTCCTATGGGTATTACTGGAGCCGGTTTGGCTACCTTGAGTACCCGTGTGCTTATGGCTATAGGGCTCATGATTTACATAAGTAAGCATAAAACCTTAGGAAGCATAAAACCAACTAAAGCCTTTAATTGGAAAGCCTGCAAGAAGGAATCCATCCAATTAATAAAATTGGGTATTCCCTTGGGAGTTCAGTTTTTTGCGGAAGTAGCCTGTTTTGCAGTGAGTGGTTTAATTGTAGGAACCATTAGTAGCGTGCAAGCTGCCGCGCATGCAGTGGCCTTGTCTATTGCTGCTCTTACGTATATGGCAGTGACAGGTGTTGCTCAGGCTGGTGGAATATTAGCTGGTAACTTTTATGGGGAAAGAAACCTTGGGAAACTAAAGATTTTAGGGAAAGATATGATTCAATTAAGTGTGATCTTTCAGCTTTTTTTTGGAACGGTACTCTTTGCTTTTAAAAGGCCAATAGCCCTTTTATTTGAACTTGATGGAGAGACTCTTGAACTCACTGTATTATTACTTACGATCGCATGTGTTTTTCAATTGGCCGATGGCATTCAAGTGGTTGCTATGAATTTATTACGCGGAATTAAGGACGTCAGAATGAGCATGACCATTGCCTTGGTTTCCTATTGGATTATTCCTATTCCTTTTAGTTACTACTTTGGTGTTGTCATGGGTTATGGTGCGCAAGCCGTTTGGTGGGGTTTTGTAATAGGTTTAACGGTAGCATGTATCCTTGGTGTCGTGCGTTATTTTTGGAAATTAAACCAAGGAGAATATAAAATATTCGGAAAAGACTTAGTTCGGCATTAATTTTGAATAACAAAATATAGAAGTTATGAAAAAAAATATATCTATTATTACAGTAAGTATTTGTTTAGGCTCATTGTTTAGTCAAGCGACTATTACGTCTTCATCTTTCGCGAAGGTAGGCCAAGAGGTCACTTTTTATGAAGAAGACAGGGATAACTCGAACTATCCTTTAAAGGAACCGGGTTCTGATAAAGTTTGGGATTTCTCCACACATTCAAAAGATGATACCAGTGTCTTTAAGGTTATTCCCAAAGGCTGGAATCCTACAGTGGCTGCTTTTGTCCCAAATGCAACTTTTCTTATTGAGACGGATGATAGTGTTGTAGTGGGAATACGTTTAACCGATGATGACTTGCTATATCAAGGAATTTATTCTACTGAATACGAGGATAGAGATGAGCCTTTCACACCCTATAAATATAGTCTTTTAACCTATCCCATGACGATGGGAACTTCGGATGTAAGATCTTCAAATATTGGCGCTAATGTAAGCTTTATTGGTATGGACTTGGACGGTGCGGGTCCTCTTGGTGTAGTGGATAGCTTAGAATTCTTTAGATTATCGGTGGATACGTTTAATGGAGTTGGATATGGTTCTGTAAAGACGCCATCTACAACTATACCCGACTGCATTATGGTTGAGCATAAAAAATATCAAAGAAATGTATATAAAGTTCTGATAGCTGGAGTTTGGCAAGAATTAACGGAAGGACAGATGGCAACTTTGAACTTTGATGCGGATGAAGATTCAAATACAGAGCATGAATGGTGGAGCAATGCTCCTGGTTATGGGTTCCTAGTGGCGAGTTACGAAATAGAAGGAGACTCTTTTTCTGATCCAACTTTTATGGATGAGCCTGCAAAAACCAATGGTTTATTAAAGGCAGTTCAATCTCAAATATCTGCATATCCCATCCCTGCAAAAGACCTCTTGAATATAAATACAGATGGACAAGCGTATGCGTCTTATGCCATTTATACTATGACTGGTAGATTAGTTTCTGAAGGGGTATTAGAGAATAATCAAATAAATATTGCTTCTGTTTCTAAAGGAACATACCTGCTAGAACTGAAGGGCCAAAATATAAAAGGTGCGCTTCAATTCATTAAAGAATAAATAGAAAAATAAGTTGATCAAAGCACCTTGAAGAATTTCTTCAAGGTGCTTTTTTATTGCAGGTGGATGTACCATCGCTGTCTAAGAAAAATATCAATAATAGAATAAGTACGTTTTTTTGGACCTTGAGAGGGTTTTAACACATTAATCTAAGTGTTATCTTTGAACGAAGAATATGAGAATACTTTTTAGCATTGGTTTATTGTTTTTTGCTTTAAAAATTCAAGGCCAAACAAAAGATAAGTATTTTGAAATTGGAGCCAGTCCTGCTATTTCAAATGCAATTTTACTGAACGTATCTAAGCCAAGCTCCTTCAGTCAAGGGCTTTCGCAATACCGCGATAGTGTAAGTAAGAATAGAAGAATGCTGGGGTCTGTAAATGTCTTTGCCAGATATACAGTAGCAAAAAATGAGGATCAAAGGTTTGGGATAGGCCTTGAGTATGCGCAATATGGATTTAAACGTGTGGTCGAAGATCCCGTTTTAGGATTTTATAAGCACGAGGATTTAGGCGTTGTGGGGGGGCTTATTGAGGCCAGTGCATCGTTTTATTACATCACCAGAATGCGTACCTTAGAGATTCCCTTGTTTTTTGAAACGCGAATGGGACTGCCCAAGGCAGGCAGTGAGCAGTGGCTTAGTGTAGGTGTTGCTCCCTCTTGGGCTTGGGATAAAAAACTTGCCTTTTTTACCAAGGGTTATGAGGAGGAAGGTTCAGATACGCGCTTGGTTAACAATTACCGTTCGCCTGGAGTGCCTGTAAATGCCGTATTATTTGCAGGATACAAATTCATAATTGATGTAAACCAGCCAGTTAAATTGGTGATACAACCACAGATTAGAATTCCAGTAATTCCAACTGGGGGAGATGAATCCTATATGTACACGCAATTTAACTTGAACCTAGGAATACACTTTAGCGCAAAGAAAAAATAACATGCTTTCAAAAAAAGTACTCCACTCCTTTTATCAGGCTTTACTTGGTTTTGAAGAGGACTATTTATGGAATGCCGTCTTGGCTCAGGCGGAAATAAAAAATCCTTGGTTTACTCAAGAAAATGCTACAAAAGTACTTCAGCAATGGAGAGCTAGTTTGGAGGAGGCTAAGATTGCATCGTTTGTGGAAACCTACACTTTTCCCAGTAATGCAAATGAAAAGAATTTGGGGCTCATCATGGCTGGTAATATACCGGCTGTGGGAATGCATGATGTGTTAATGGGTCTTGCTTGTGGCTATACTGTTAAAGGAAAGCTTAGTAGTTTGGATGAGGAGATTCCTAAATTTTGGCTCAAAAAGGCCATCGAAAACTTTCCAGAATTGGAAGGCAGAGTGGACTGGGTAGATAAGCTAAATGGGGTAGACTTTGTTGTAGTGACAGGCAGTGACAGTACTGCAAGAACTTTTGAGTATTACTTTAGAGAAACGCCTAAAGTGATGCGTAAGAACAGAAATAGCTTAGCAGTACTGAAGGGCGATGAAAGCAAAGAGGATATGATTGCCTTGGGAGAAGATATTTTTGCCTACTTTGGTTTAGGCTGCCGCAGTGTAACGCATTTAAAGGTCCCCAAAGGATATGATTTTAAGCCGCTTATTGAGAGCTGGGATGGCTACCATGACAATATTCACCATAATAAGTATGCGAACAATTACCACTATCATAAAGCCCTATTATTATTGGATTTAGACCCTCATATTGACTTTGGCTATGGTATTTTACATGAATCTGAAAAGCTATATAGTCCGGTCGGTACAATTCATTATAGTTTTTACGATTCACCTGAAGAGGTGGACTTGTTTATTGCGGATCACTCGGCGGATATCCAATGTATTGTTGGCCAAGATTACTTGCCTTTAGGTTCGGCTCAAAAAACAGAATTGTGGGATTTTGCAGATAATGTAGATACGGTAAAAGCCTTGCTTCAGAACGCGTAAAACATCGTATAGTTTTATCACCTGAGTTTATTAACCCGGGTGCTAATTGTTTTTAAGGAGGAGGTAAATATAGCGCAGAGTTCATCTGCCTCGAGTCGGAGTGGGGCAATGTCCTCAATGGGTACCCAGTTCTTATCATCTATGATTTCGAGACAATAGGCACTGGTATCTGCTTCGCATAAAACTGAATTCATTCTAATGATGAACTCTTGATCACTTCTTGATCTACAAACTGCCCTGTAATTTGCACCTAGAGCAATGGCACTTTTAATGAGATGCTTTGAAAGCAAGCTGCTCGTATGGTTTTTCGGTAAATGTTCCGTTAAATCAATAAGGGTTAAGGCGAATTGCTTCGTCCTATTTTGAAGAAGTCGTTTCATATTTTAGATTTAGTTTCTTGCAAATTAGAAGGTAAATTTCACATTCACCAATCTTCTGCTTAAAATCTAAATCTAAAATGCGCGCTATCCAGCAGCATTTGCACGAATAATATTCAATGCTGCACCTGCTTTAAACCATTCAATTTGTTGTTCGTTAAACGTATGGTTTGCCATAATAGTTTCTGAACTCCCGTCTTTGTGGTTTAACACAATACTCAAAGCTTTACCTGGGGTAAAATCAGTCAATCCCAAAATATCAAAGGTATCGTGCTCTTGAATTTTATCATAGTCTGATTTGTCTGCGAAGGTCAGGCCAAGCATTCCTTGTTTTTTCAAGTTTGTTTCGTGAATACGAGCAAATGATTTTACGAGAACTGCGCGCACTCCTAAATGTCTAGGTTCCATGGCTGCATGCTCTCTTGAGCTTCCTTCCCCATAATTTTCTTCCCCTACCACCATGCTAAATTCGCCTGCTGCCTTGTACATTCTTTGTACTTTAGGCACAGAGTCGTATTCGCCAGTCATTTGGTTTAGAACCGTATCTGCTTTTCCGCTAAATGCGTTAATGGCTCCAATGAGCATATTATTAGAAATGTTATCTAAGTGACCCCGAAATTTTAACCATGGACCTGCCATAGAAATATGATCAGTAGTACATTTCCCTTGTGCTTTTATTAGGAGCTTAAGCCCTTTTAAATTTTCGCCATTCCAAGCCGCAAAAGGTTCCAAAATTTGCAATCTTTTACTATCTGGAGAAACTTTTACTTGAACATTGGATCCGTCTTCTTTGGGTGCTTCATATCCTGCATCTTCAACATGAAAACCGTTTGGAGGTAATTCATGGCCAGTAGGAGCTTCTAATTTCACTTGTTCTCCATTTTCGTTAGTCAAGGTATCAGTTAAAGGATTAAATCCTAAATCTCCGGCAATGGCCATGGCTGTAACCAATTCTGGACTTCCTACAAAAGCCATGGTGTTTGGATTTCCATCCGCACGTTTGGCGAAGTTTCTGTTGAATGAATGAACGATGGTATTACGTTCTTTTTTCTCGGCTCCTACACGAGCCCACATTCCTATACAAGGGCCACAGGCATTCGCAAATACCTTGGCGCCAATTTTATCGAAAACGTCTAGGTATCCGTCTTTTTCAATTGTATATCTTACCAACTCACTCCCTGGAGTAATGGTGTATTCTGATTTTGGTTTTAAGTTGTTATCAGCGGCTTGTTGTGCGATAGAGGCGGCCCTTGAAATATCTTCGTAACTACTGTTGGTACAGCTTCCAATTAAACCCACCTCAATTTTTAGAGGCCAATCATTGGCAGCTGCCATTTCTTTCATTTTACTAATAGGTGTAGCCAAATCTGGAGTGAAAGGACCATTTAAATGAGGTTCCAATTCGCTTAAGTTGATTTCGATAACTTCATCATAATATTTTTCTGGATTTGCATAAACCTCAGGGTCTGAACATAAATGCTCTTTCACTTGATTGGCTAAATCTGCAATCTCTGTTCTTTCCGTAGCTCTTAGGTAACGATCCATGCTTTCATCGTATGGGAAATTAGATGTAGTGGCGCCTATTTCAGCTCCCATATTACAAATGGTTCCTTTACCTGTACAACTCATGGCATCGGCACCTTCGCCAAAGTATTCTACAATAGCACCCGTTCCACCTTTGGCAGTTAAAACACCAGCAACTTTTAAGATCACATCTTTTGGGGCTGTCCAACCGCTTAATTTACCTGTAAGCTTTACGCCAATTAATTTAGGAAATTTTAATTCCCAGGGTAATCCAGCCATGACATCACATGCATCTGCACCTCCAACGCCTATGGCAACCATTCCTAATCCACCTGCATTTACAGTATGACTATCGGTTCCTATCATCATTCCACCTGGGAATGCATAGTTTTCTAAAACTACTTGGTGAATAATTCCAGCTCCGGGTTTCCAAAACCCTAAGCCATATTTATCACTCACACTGGCTAAGAATTCATACACTTCATTGCTTTCCTCATTGGCAAATTCCAAATCTTCATCTGCTCCGGTTTTAGCCATAATTAAGTGATCGCAATGAACCGTACTTGGCACAGCTACCTTGGGTCTACCAGCCTGCATAAACTGTAATAAAGCCATTTGAGCTGTAGCATCCTGCATTGCTACACGATCTGGGGCAAAGTCTACATAGCTTCCCCCTCTGTCAAACTTTTCAGAAACATCATCTCCAGACCACAAATGGTTGTAAAGAATCTTTTCGGTAAGAGTGAGGGGCTTTCCCAATAATTTTCTTGCCTTTTCAACACGCGCGGGCATGCGGTCGTATACTGCTTTTATTACGTCTAAGTCAAATGCCATAAGGTGGTGCAAATATACAAAATTTGGGCATGAATTAAAGCACACAAGGGTTAAATTCAGAACCGGATAAAAGAAATCTAGAGGAGAAGGGGTGGTAGAGTCAGAAGATTCAGATTTTTGATTGCAAGCGTATCCATGCGCCACCATTATATGCCTGAAATCCATTCGATTTAAGCATGCTTTTGGCGGCAGCGCTGCGCATACCGCTCGCACAACAGGTTATTATAACTCTATTTTTAGGTAGTTTGCCAAGCTTATTGCCTAGGTCTTGTACCGCTATATTTTTGCTTTTGGCAATATGTCCAGATTTGAATTCTTGAGGGGTTCTGACATCTAGAATCACAGCCCCTTGACTTACTAATTCAGCAAAGTTAGGTTTTGGAGCTAGGCCAAAAAGGCGTTTTAATACATTTAAAAGCATGCTGCAAAAGTAGCTATTTCAAACCTACCTTTGCAGCCATGGCAGAAATTGGGCAATATAATTTAGTTAAGGTGAGCCGCATGGTTGATTTTGGATTGTTCTTAGATGATGAGGAGGATGGCGACATTCTGCTTCCCAAAAGATATATACCTGCTGGAACTAAGATAGGAGACATGCTCAAGGTATTTGTTTACCTCGATTCAGAAGATCGAATTATTGCAACTACAGAAACGCCTAAGGCTCAAGCAGAGCAATTTGCATGTTTGGATGTAGTTGAGGTAAACCGAGTGGGTGCATTTTTGGATTGGGGCTTGCCAAAAGATGTCCTGCTTCCATTTAGAGAACAAAAGAAGGAACCTAAAGTGGGTGATAAAGTATTTGTATTTATCTACTTTGATAGAGCCAGTGACCGGATTGTGGCGAGTCAACGATACGAGAAGTTTTTATCTAACGAGGAAAAGGAATTGGAGGAACGCCAAGAGGTAGAATTAATTATTGCTCAAAAGACCCCCTTGGGTTTTAAGGTTATTATAGATCAATGCTATATTGGCTTGATATATGACAACGAAATATTTAGTGTTATTAAGGTTGGAGATACAACCAAAGGATATATTTCTAAAATAAGAGAAGACGGTAAAATTGATGTAGCCTTGCAAAAAGGAGGTGCTGAAAAAGCCACTGACCTCAGTGGAATCATACTAGAAAAATTGCGAGAGAATAAAGGGTTTTTAGCGGTGCATGATAAAACAGATCCAGAGTTGATTAAGAAAATGTTTTCCGTAAGTAAAAAGACCTTTAAAAAGGCATTGGGTGCCTTATATAGAAACCAAGAAATTACCATTTCTGAAGATGGTATTTATTTATCTGAAGAGGATTAAAGTATCCTCTTTATAAAATTAACGGGTATATTTCCTTCTTCTGATGAGATAGTTTACACTGCCAAATATAAAAATAAGTAAGATGGGTAAGCCCACATTTAATGCTTGCCAAAAGCCTTTTTCAGATTTAACCTTTGCTTGGTTTAGTAAGCGGAGGGTATAATCTTTGGAACGGATTTCAATTAACCCATTATCATCAATTAAATAATCGATGCAATTTAAAAGAAACTTTTTATTGGCATAAGTGACCTGATTGTAGCGATCGTATCCAGTAGGAAAGGCTTTTCCTTGAGATACTTGATTACTCATTATGTCTCCATCTGATATTACAATCATCTTAGCTTCTCCCGTGGCTTTAAAGTTCTTTTCGTCAAACTTCTTTTGGTTTATAAAGGGGCTTTTAAAGGAGCCTTCTACCAACATGGCGGTAAATTTTCTGCCCTCATTCATGGTAGTCAAATATTCCGGTCGTTTGTTTTGCAAAAACGAGGTTACAAACTCCACGGTTGCCGGTGCTTGAACCACCCGTGTTCTTGGGGTAGTCATGAGCAGGGGCGTGTACGATAACCCTTCCCGGGCTTTGGGGCGTATGGTCCCTGAAAACTGACTCCAAACCGGACCTAAATTCTTTGTTATGACATGGTCTTCGTTATGATCTGTAAACAAAGGAAAGTACATGAAATTGAGCTTATCCATGCGTTGCCCATTGTAAATAGGAATTTTATTGCAATTAATATCTTGAACTAAATCGGAGTTTAATCCTATCCCGTATGAAAAAAGACTTTGTTTAATGTTTTCTAAATTTCCATCCATAGCCACAACAGATGTTCTGTTGCGAAAGCTATCCATCTCAATATGTGCTGCATCCAATAGCCACATGAGCTTTCCCCCATTGAGCATGTATTGATCAATCAAATACATCTCCGCCAATGAATAATCCTCCTGAGGTTTAACCATGAGCAGCATTTCGGCATCGGCAATTCTACGTTTTAGTGAATTCATTAAAATATAGGCTGCGCTGTCTGGTTGCCTTTGTATGCGATCTAAAAAAGGTCTTCCTGCATCGGGATTATTTATATTCAGATTTACGGATTCTACCTCGTAGTATTTGTTTAATTCACTGGCAAAATACCCCACCTGCGCGCCTATGGTTTCCTTACTCCCATCCACTACTACAATGCGTTTTTTCTTTTGTACTACACATTGCCTTAATCCATTAGCAAACTCATATTCAATGCTTTTTATAGACTTATTAATGGCCTCAGCGATGTTAATATTGCCATCCTCATCAAAGAAATTGGTAATGACTGTTTTGCCGCGGTATTCAAATTCAGCCGAAGGTATCAAAAACTTAATGCGCGTTTCATCTGCATTTTCCGTCTCTACATCCCTGACAGGTTTTAATCCTTTCCGGCTAAAATCTTCCAATATTTTAGCTACCTCTTTTTTGTCTTTCCCAGCCAGTGGATCTATAATTTCGATTTCTAATTTACCCTGACTATAGTTCCTGAACTCATAGGCCTTGTCTCGGATCTCGTTTTGAAGCTGTTGGAAATTTGAACTCAATTCGCCTGCGAGGTATAATTTAAAGATGCAGGTTTCATCCAATTTATCCGCTAGAATCTTACTAGTTTCTGAGAGCGTATGGCGCTTTTCTTTGGTTAAATCTAGGCGAGCGTAATAAAAGTTGCCCAATGTGTTTACTAAAATAATAGCAGCCACCGCAATGAACCAATCCATATAGGAAAGGCGTTTTACACTTTGACTTTTCTTAGATAACATTACCATTTTCTCGATTGAAATACCAATTTAGTTGAAACTACAAAAAAGGCAGAAAAGCCTAAGAAATATAACACATCGCGAGTATCAATAACCCCTCTACTTATACTGTAATAATGATAATCTAACCCGAACCATCTCAAACTTTTACCCACTGTGTTGAGCCATTGAATTTCTCCAAATAATCCCAATACTTGATAAAATAAAAAACACAGTGCCATGCTGCTAATAAGGGCAACAATTTGATTTTCTGTTAAGGAGCTGCAAAATAGACCAACGGAGGTGTAGCATGCGGCTAGCAGAATTAGACCAAAATAGGAACCCCACATGGCCCCCGTATCTATATTTCCAGCAGGTGCTCCCAATTGATAAATGCTATAATAATAAATGAGGGTGGGTAATATGGCAATAATTACCAAGCTTAAACTGGCTAGGTATTTACCCAAAATGATATTTAGTTCACTCACCGGTTTGGTTACGAGTAATTCAAGCGTTCCATACTTTTTTTCATCGCTAAAACTGCGCATGGTAATGGCTGGAACCAAAAATATTAAAATATATGGAGCAAGTTGAAACATGACTAGCATGCTTGCAAGTCCAAGATCAAAAACGGTACTTCCCTCCAAAACCCACATGAACAAGCCTGTAGCCAAAAGGAATACTCCCATTACAATGTATGCAATAAGAGAGCTTAAAAAACTGCGTATTTCTTTTTTATAAATGGTCCACATGTTTGGTTAAATTCTGAAATACTTGTTCAAGCGATACATTTTCGCTGCTTAATTCCATTACCTCTAAATTATTTTTCAAGGCAAAGTGGCTAATGCTTTTTCGGCCTTCAGCAGAAGAAACTTCAATTCTATATCGATTGTTTCCTTTATCCGTTACATGAATGACCTCATCCAATTGACTTAACTCTTTTACATTAATGGCCGATCCAAAGGTGGCATTTACGTGATGTTTTTCACCTGTAATGTTCGCTAGTTTTTCAATAGGGCTATCCGCCACAAGATTGCCCTTGTCTATAATCACAACACGGGTGCAAACGGCTTCCACTTCTTGCATTATATGTGTACTAAGTAGGGTAGTTTTACCTAATTTTTTTATTAGTTCTCTGATTTCTATGACCTGATTGGGATCTAATCCTCCCGTAGGTTCATCCAAAATGAGTACATCTGGATCATGAATAATGGCCTGGGCTAAACCTACTCTTTGGCGGTATCCTTTACTCAGTTGTCCAATTTTTTTGTGTTTTTCACGGTCTAAACCAGTTAAGTCAATGACTTCGCCCACTCGTTTTTGGGTTTGACTTACTCCTCCCATTTTGCCTGCAAACTCCAGAAACTCTCTCACATACATATCTAAATAAAGTGGATTGTGTTCTGGGAGGTATCCCACTATTTTACGAATGGCTAAGCTGTCATCTACGATGTCCCAACCACATACACTTCCTTCTCCTTTGCTGGGAGGAATATATCCAGTGAGCATTTTCATAGTTGTACTTTTCCCAGCTCCATTGGGGCCTAAAAAACCTACAATCTCACCCTCCTTAATAGCGATATTCAAATTATTTACAGCGATTTGATCGCCGTAATTTTTGCAAAGATCTTTTGTAATAATACTCAAGGCGAGGGCAAAGTTATGTGATTGATGGGGTACAAAAAATATTCGCTTTAGTAACGTCCAAAGTATTGCACAAATTTTAATTAGAAAGAAAAATAATTATTCTTTACCCATATATGTACTGCTTTTTTGAATGCAAGGCTCAAGTCTTACCTAATATTTTACAATTCGAAAATACACCAAGGCATAAAAATAGCACGACGCAAGGCCGTGCTATGATTTTCTTAACAACTAAGAAAGTGTTTCAATAGATTCAAAGCCAACCATAAGTGGATTAAATTATATGCCACTTATGGCATGCTTAGATTTGATGCTTAGGTTTAAAGCGTATGTTTTGAAATGTTCTTTGAATGTTTCGTAGTAATTACTATGGAAGGAAACAAATAACATGCCAAAAGAGGCAAATAAACATAAAATTTAAAAAGTTGTATTTTGTTGTAACCAATTGAATAGCAATGGTTAGAACTAAAAATTTATGCGATTTCGGCGCCGCTATTAATGGCTTTCTCTGGAGAGACAAAAACGAGGTTCCCCTCTGCATCTTCAGCCATTAAAATCATACCTTCACTCGTAATTCCGCGCATTTTTCGCGGGGCAAGATTGGCTAAATAGCATACTTGTTTGCCAATGATATCTTCAGGTTTATGATGCATGGCAATGCCACTCAAAACAGTTCTGGAAGTGCCTGCAACATCCAAAGTGATTTGAAGCAATTTATCGGCTTTTTCTACTTTGTTCGCTGCGGTTATGCTGGCAACCACAATTTGCATTTTGCCAAAATCTTCGAATTGTATTTCCTCTTTCATTTTAAATCCTGTTTTAATGCCTGCTAATTTTTCTTTCTGTTTCTCGATATCTACATCTTCTACTTTAGTGTACAGTAAAGTAGAAGGCCCCACTTTGTGTCCTCCATTTAGGTTGCCAAATAAGCATTCTCCATTCCAAAATCGAGTGATCATGTGCTCCAAAGGAATAAAGTTTAATTGAGTGCTCAACTTTTGATGGGTAAAAGGCAAGAAGGGTTCACAAGCCAATGCCAAATATTGGGTTATATCCATAGCGAATGCCATGGCTGCTTGGGACGCTTCTTCGTCTGTTTTAATCAATTTCCAAGGCTCTATATCGGCCAAAAATTTATTACCAACCCTGGCGGAATCCATAAATGCAGCTAGGGCATCTCTAAATTTATAGGCGCTCAGGGAATCGCACATTTTTTTGTGCAATCGGCAGATTTCTTCTTTGGCTGCAGCAATCTCTTGTTCTAATTTTTTGGCAGGCAATGCAGGAATTACGCCATCATAGTACTTATGTGTAAGCACCATGGTGCGGTTCACAAAGTTACCGAATATGGCTACTAGTTCTCCGTTTACCCTGGCTTGATAATCGGCCCAGGTAAACTCGCTATCTTTATTCTCTGGCATAATAGAAGCCAGAACATAGCGAAGTTCATCTTGTTTTTCGGGAAATTCTTCTAAATATTCATGCAACCAAACCGCCCAGTTTTTACTGGTGCTAATTTTATTCCCTTCCAGATTTAGGAATTCATTGGCGGGCACATTTTGAGGGAGTACATAGTCTTCGGAATGCGCATATAGCATGGCCGGGAATATGATGCAATGGAATACGATATTGTCTTTGCCAATGAAGTGCACCAGGTTTGTATCTTTCCCTTTCCACCAACTCTCCCAATCATGGGGTCTTTTTTCTTTGGTGGCCGAGATATAACCAATGGGTGCTTCAAACCAAACATAGAGTACTTTGCCTGCAGCATTTTTAACTGGAACGGGTATTCCCCAATTCAAGTCGCGGGTCATGGCTCGGGGCCTGAGTTCATCTTTTAACCAGCTCTTGCATTGGCCTAAGACCTGATTTTTCCAATGGGTTTGTTTGTTAATCCACTCTTCTAAAAATTCGGATTGAATTTTATCCAAGGGTAAGTACCAGTTGGTGGTTTTTTTCTTTATAGGTTTATTTCCGCTTAAGGCCGATTTAGGGTTTTTTAATTCCAATGGACTTAATGTAGTTCCGCAGTTTTCGCATTGATCGCCGTAAGCATCGGGGTTCCCACATTTAGGACAGGTGCCAATGATATATCGATCGGCTAAAAATTTCTTGTTTTCCTCGTCGTAATATTGCTCGGTTTCTTGTTCTACAAAAAGGTCTTGCTTGTATAAGTCAGTAAAAAAATCTTGAGCTGTTTTAAAATGTGTTTCGTTGGTGGTTCGACTAAACACATCAAAGGAGATGCCTAGCCCCCAAAAACTTTTGGCAATGGTTTCGTAGTTTTCATTCACTACTTCTTGCGGTGTTTTGTTTTCTTTGCCCGCTTTTATGGTAATGGGAACTCCATGTTCATCTGTCCCACTCACAAACAGAACTTCTTGCCCCTTATTTCTTAAAAAACGAGCATAAATGTCAGATGGAAGGTAAACCCCAGCCACATGGCCAATGTGAACGGGTCCATTTGCATAGGGAAGTGCTGCAGTAATTAGCGTTTTAGACATAATTTATGGAATGGCAAATATACGTTTACGAAAACGTAAATTGGGAATCGGGTCCACTAATTATTGGGCGCGGGAATTAGATCCCCTAAAATGAATGATTTAGTTTTATTAATAATGTAGATGAGGGCCTTAATCTAAAATATGGCGAATGTCCAAAAAGCGCTCTTGCCAATAGGTACTATTAATTCGATCAACTCGAATTCCTTTAGAACTGGAGCTATGAATAAAGTAAACGGCTTCATTGCTTACCTCATATACCATGCCTACATGGGCGACTTTTCCATTGATGCTTCTCCCAGTAAAGGCAACAATATCCCCCGGTATAGCATCCTGGCGGGATACGGATACACCCATTTGACTAATCTCTATCGACCGATGAGGAATGGTTCTATTTAAAGAAATTTGGTAGCAATATTTAATAAATCCGCTGCAGTCAAACCCTTTGGGTGAGCAGCCTCCATATACGTAGGGAACACCTATTTGCTTATCCGCGACAAGCAGCAGTCTGTTAATTGCCACAATATGCGTTTCAACGGAGTCTGAAAGTCTTATGCTTGAGTCTCCTTGAGCAAGCAGCGAGCTGCTTGAAATGCATAAAAATACGAGCCACCTCATTAGGGTAAAATGGATTTAAAGCTCGTGTACTCAGCCTGATTTTGTACCCCTGGTTTAGACCCTAATTCAATCCATTTTTCGGTTATAGCTTGTACTCTATTTCCTGGGTCTGGATGTGTACTTAAAAATTGAGGGGTTCCTCCAGATTGGCCTTGGTCAATAAGTTTTTGAAAAAATCCCGCGGCTCCTTTTGCATCCCAATCCGTTGCATTTAGCCATATTACAGAATATTCATCCGCTTCTGCTTCGTTTTTTCTGCTGTATTGTAAATCTTTTAATCCAGAAGCAATTCTGGCCAGTTGCCCCTTATCCTTACCAAAGATAATATCGAGCATTAGCGAAATTCCATATTGCCTGCTCAGGGCATCTGTGCTATGCCTTTTATCTGCATGAGCTATTTCATGACCCATTACTCCAGCCAATTCACTTTCATATTCCAGAAACTTAATTAATCCCGTGTATACATAAATGTAACCGCCGGGGGTGCAAAAGGCATTGAGAACTTCATCATTCACCAAGCGTATCCTCCATGGAAACTGATCTGTATACGTTAATAATTGGGTATTTAAGATTTTATCTCTCATAGCATAGATGTATGCATAAGCCTCAACATTACTTGCCGAATCTATGATCGAAAAGCTGGAATCATTGTCTATCTGTTCCGCTGTTTGTGCACCAAAAGCTAAATCATCTGACACACTAAAAAGATTAATATCTCCATCTTCATCTTTGCATGATTGCAAATAGGTTAAGCTAGCAGCCAGAAGTGGAATTAGGATTAATTTTAGATTTGGTCTTTTAAGCACCTTCATATTGTTATGTGTAATTCAAATATAGTACCAATTTTAATCCATGAATTGTTATTGGACCTCCCAATAAGTAATATGGATTCCTCATTTTAGGTAAGTTCAGATGTTTGCCTTTTCAACTTTCTCTCGTAAAGCCCAATCATCCAAAGCATATACACCAGGTTGTAGAAAAAATCTTCCAAAGGAATCGTTCCAATTCGTATACCTAAATTTTGGCTGTTGTCATAGATAAGCACCGGTAAACCCGTGAGTAAACCATTTACTACAAGCATGGGAATAATCGCTACAAGCCAAGCTGTAAGCGCATGACTTAAATACTCAGTGTTGTTGAGAATGAAATTAAATAAGGTGAAAGAGAGAAGCCCAAATGTTACCGCTGTATACAAACGATCAAAATTTTGAAATACAATAAGCAAAGCAACTACAGCTAGTAATGTGCTTATGGTTTTTGCTACTTTATTGTTTTTTAGTGCCGGGGCATAATGTCTTAAGCAGGCATATATGAATAGGCAAGCATATGGAATTGCAAGAAAGAAAAAATATTCTTCCCATGGAAGGCTGAACATATAAAACCCCGAAACATAGATGGGATTAAATTCCCATATTCCCAATTTAGTAAAGGCAACATCCCAAATAATGTAGATGAAGGATGGAACGGAAAAACTCCAAAGTATCAGTCGTATTTTTTTAAAAAATGCGACCCTTTTATCAAAGGATAGTGCTAGAGGACCTAAAATTGAGAATAAATTGATTAAAAAGTAATACCACTTCATCGGTTATACATAGTAGCGAAGTAGCAAAGGTAATGAAAGAGGAGGGGGCTTAAAAAAACTTAATCAACAGTTTAGCTTTGGCCTCTGGTGTACTCTAAACCATAGAGGGTTGCGTACGAAGCTAATTTAGTTCTTAATATCTTACGAGCCATGAAAATACGTGTTTTTACAGTCCCCAAGGGAATGTTAAACTTTTCCGCAATTTCATGGTATTTAAATCCTTCAGAATTCATCAAGAATGCACTTTTCAAATCTTCGGGAAGTGATGCAAAGGCCGTTTCCAAATCTTTTCTAATAAAAGACATCTCCCCTTCGTTACTAACGCTGGAAGCGTTGGAGTCTAAAAAGTATGAATTCTCTGTCCCATCCAAAAATGTTTTTCTTTTAGAAGCTTTCCGGTAATTGTTTATGAAGGTATTTTTTAAGATGGTAAATAACCATCCTCGTAAATTAGTGCCTTCAACAAATTTGCTTTTATACCGATAGGCTTTTAAAACTGTTTCTTGCATTAGATCTTGCGCATCATCAATATTCATTGTCAATGAAAGCGCATAGTGCTTCAAGTGTTTTAATTCACCTTTCATATTTTTGTCGAATAGATTGTTTATTGCTTTGATCATGATACAAATTTGTTTAAGAAAATTGACAAAACCATAATAACTTGTTTAAGTTATGCGCAAAAAAGATAAACAAAATGAAATTGGACATTGCGAAGACAAATGGGTAAAACGGGCTATATGTCCCTAAAAACAAGCATTTATGCTATTTATTTAGAATCAAAATCCATATATTTGTGAAATGAAAAATTTCTATTTATTAACCTTTTTGTTGAACTTCTTGTTCATGCCATTTGTTTTGACCGGGCAAGCCACGGCAAAAGATTTGTCTGTTCGGGTTTGGGCAGAACCTAATTTAGCCAATGGAACAATCCAATTAAATTGGGAGGACTTTGGCCATGCAAATCCAATTACGATATACAAAAAAACAATCAATGCAAATGCGTGGACGACAGTAACTACTTTGCCAGATGCTGCAAAATCCTATACTATTAATGCCACAGAGGCTTCCACTGCCCAAGAGTGGAGAGTGAGTAAATACTTTGTTACTGGCACCAATATTACGAATTATGCCGATGGTTACATCTATGCAGGCATTAATATCGCTGAAAAGGAGTTTAATGGACATTGCTTAATGCTTATTAGTCAACTGGCCTACGACTCATTATCCTCAGAAATTGGGGAAGCCATGGATATGGTTATTGGCGATGGATGGCAAACAGACACGATGGTCTTGTCAGAGGCTTTGACGGACCAGGAGGTAAAAGCTAAAATTAGTGCTTGGAATAATTCAAAATCAAGTGCTGAAAAATGTGTTTTCATATTTGGGCATATAGCCGTGCCCTACTCAGGATTAATGAAGGGTACAGACATTGCAACTATCCCCGCAGATGGCCATATTCCGGACCACGAAGGTGCATGGGTTTGCGATGGATATTATGCAGATATTGACGGAATATTTACCGATGCTGGAACAGCAAATGCAGGGAATAGAGATGCTATTAAGAATAACCCTTCCGATGGGAAATGGGATCAAATTTTAATGCCATCTTTGGCTGAGATTCAAGTGGGAAGAGTAGATTTATACGATATTCCTCTGTTGGGTACAGAAATAAGCCTACTGCGAAGGTATTTAGCTAAGTTAAAGACCTATAAATCAGGAGCAGCTCACATTCCACAAAAAGCCTTGGTTGAAGATCGATTGGGTTACCTTGGAGGAGAGGGGCCAGCCAGACCGGCTTGGATGTATTTACCCCCATTAGTAGGGAAAGATAATATTACCGTTGGTAATTTTTTGGCAAATGCCAGAGCTAATAAATATCTTTTCTCCCACGAATCAAGTACCGGGTCTTACACGCAATACGTAAACATTGCCAATACCGGGAATTTCAATGATAGTTTTAATGCTGTGTTTAACTCAAGTTTTGGAAGCTATTTTGGAGACTGGGATAATCAAAATAATGTTTTAAGAGCAGCTGTTGCCGCCCCAGGTTTTAGTTTAACCAATTGTTGGAACGGAAGGCCTTTAATGCTTTTTCATAACATGTCATTGGGCGAAAACATTGGATTTAGTGTTAGATCTATGCAAAACAACAATCCGTCAGTAACCGGAGAAAATACCTACCCTGCCTATTTTATGCAGGGTAGAGCACATCAATCCTTAATAGGTGACCCCACCTTGCGCATGCAAATGTTCGAGCCAGTTACCGCACTTTCTGGAGTGGTTGTTGAGCCGGACAATGAAATAAAGCTGGATTGGTTAGCCAGCCCAGACCTAGCAGTGATAGGTCATAATGTATACCGATCGCAGGAGCATAATGGAGTGTATGAAAAAATAAATACAAGTCGTATTGTGGGAACCACCTTCACGGATAAAAATCCTTTTGTTGGAGAGAACCACTACATGGTGAGAGCCGTAAAGTTGGATAGTAATGCAAGTGGAACATTCTATAATCAGAGCATAGGAGCTCTTACGAAAGTTACTAATATTGTCAATGGAAGTGTGAAATTACCCCAAGCACAAATCGCTATTTTCCCAAACCCTACCCCGGGTAAAGTTCAGATTCAAATGCTGAGTAAAACCATGAAAAAAGCTGTTTTAACGGTCAAAGATTTGTATGGAAAAGAAGTTTTGAGGCAGCAAATTTCCCAAACAACAGAAATAGAATGCAACTTATCTGCTGGTTTATACATTTTTAGCATTATTTCAGATAATTTTGCACCCTACACCCAGAAAGTGGTGAAATACTAGGTATTGAGAATTATTAAGAAAATAGACAAACTGATCCTGCGATCTTTCGCAGGACCTTTTATAGCCACATTCGTACTGAGTCTGTTCTTATTTCTCATGCAATTTTTGTGGAAGTACATCGATGACTTAGTGGGTAAAGGAGTAAGCCCAATGATTTTGGCGGAGCTCATTTTCTACTCCTTGGCAGATTTGGTGATTATGGCCTTGCCCCTTACCATTATGGTGGCTGGTTTAATGACTTTTGGAAACCTTAGTGAAAGCAACGCCCTTACGGCCATTAAAGGGAGTGGGGTTTCGCTGATGCGTATTCTTCGTCCTTTATTTGTTTTCATGATCTTTTTATGCATGGGAAATTTTTACTTTATGAATTATATTATTCCTAAAGCTCATTTTGAAGGAATTGCTTTACTTTGGGATTTAAGGCAAAAAAAACCTGCGTTTAATATTGATAAAGGAGTCTTTTATAAGGAGATAGATATGTTTGCGATACGCTTAGGGGAAAAGGAGGAGGATAATGAAACCGTACATGATGTTACCATTTATCAATTTAAAAAAGACGATTCCAAACTCTTAACGATTATGAGGGCTAAGGACGGAATCATGAAATTGTCAAAAGACAAAAGAACCTTAGTATTTACCTTAACAGATGGGGTGCGTTATGATGAAATGACGTCTTCTGAAAATTACAAGGAGACCAAACCCTTCAACCTGATGAAGTTTAAAAAACAAATCATGACCATTGATTTGAGTTCTCTGGATTTAAAATTTACGGAAAGAGATGCCTACAGTGGAGATCATGCGATGATGAATGTAAATCAGTTGCAGAGCCAATTGGATACACTTGGGATAGAAATGGACAAAAGAATAGAAGAAACCTCTTATTTCTGGGGACGGTATATTCACTTTCCTGGGTATTTTAGTAATGGGTATAGAAATAAAAAATTTAATCCCAAAGGCCGAGATTCAGTAATCACTATTCTTGAAAATAAAAATGTTTTAAAGCAATATCCCAAGGAATCAAAACGGCAAATTTTGTCTTTAGCCCTAACCAATGCAAGAGGCTTGAAAGGATCTATTGATGGCACAAAAGCATCATACAATACTGCTCGGCAGGAAGCAGCTCCCTTTCAAGCAGAGTGGCATAAGAAATTCACCTTAAGTGTCATTTCTATGCTATTATTTTTAATTGCTGCACCTTTAGGTGCCATAATAAAAAAGGGTGGAATAGGGATGCCATTGGTTATTTCTGTGGTTATGTTTGTCTTATTCTACGCTGTTAATTTGGTGGGAGAAAAAATAGGAGTCTCTGGTGCCGTTCCGCTTTGGATGGGTATGTGGTTAAGTTCCATAGTTTTGTTACCCGTGGGCTTATGGATTACATACCGAGCTTCTCAGGATAGTCATGCCATATCATTGGATTCCTTTTTTAAGTTATTTAAGAATACGCTTATCAAACCAATTCAAATGCGTTTTTCTCATAAAAAATCTGTGTAAATGAAAGTACTTGTCTTAGGAAGCAGAATACCTTACCCCATGCATGACGGAGGGGCTAAAGCAAGTTATCAATTGTTGCAAATTTTAAATGACCTTAATCATGAGGTTACATTCTTTAGTTTTAATACGAAAAAACACTTCGCTTCAGCACAAGTTTTAGAAGACAAGTTTAGCTTTTGTAGAGTGATTACCCATTATCTAGATGGATCCATTAAGCCTTACCGTGCTTTAGGGAGTTTAATTGCGGGGAAATCATACAATTTGAGTCGATTTAATAGTGCTGCGGCAAATAATGAGTTGAAAAAACTCTTAGAAGAAGAAACATTTGATGTGGTTCATTTTGAAAGTCTTTTCACGATTCCTTTTCTAAAAATTGTTCAGGAAAATCATAAGGGCCCCCTTTTACTGCGCCAGCATAATGCGGAAAACAAAATTTGGGATACATTAGCGAAATCTAGCAGAGGATTAAAGAAAAGATATATTTCTGCTTTGGCTAAGCAATTAAAAAAAGAAGAAGAAATATCTCTCCCGAAATTCAATGCAATTATTGGAATCAGTCAAGAAGATACCGACTATTTTAAACGATTCAACAAGAATGCATCGTATATATCTGTTGCCCAGGAGCAGCATACTCCCATACAAACAATTAAACCTCATGCACTATGTCATATTGGGAGCATGGAATGGCAACCAAATGTTCAAGCAGTGGAATGGTTCTTAGATGTTATTTGGGATGAAATACGTAAACGAAACCCTAAGGCAGAATTCCATATTGCCGGTAAAAACCTGGATAAGATGGATCCTCGTTTTAGTAAGCCAAACGTGATTAACCATGGCGAGGTAAGCGATTCCAATGAATTTTTAAGAAATAATGGAGTCCTCGTAATTCCTTTGCAAAGTGCCAGTGGTGTTCGCATGAAAGCGCTGGAAGCAATGTCGCATGGCGTTCCCATGGTCTCCACCCAAATAGGGGTGAGTGGCCTTGCTGTGGAGCATGGTAAAGAAGTATGGCTGGGCAATACTCCAGAAGAAATGATACAAGGTATACAGCTGCTATTTAACGGCACCAAAGATGCGCTTGAAATGGGTAAGAATGGATGGAATTATGTGCATCAAAGGTTCTCAGTCCAAGCATTAACCCAGAAATGGAACGCACTGTATTCAGAAATTTCTAATCAATGAAATAATCCGACTTTTCCGTCTTAAGATTAGACGTATTAAAGAAATAAGTAAAGCTAATTGCCAAATACCCTCCTCTATAGTTCAACGGAAAACGTTTAGCAAGGCCACTTCCATATTGTACATCAAGAGCCGCGCTTTGAGCAAGAGATTGGGTGTACGTTGCTCCAAACTCATACCGATTTTTTGACGAAGTTGATCCTCCAATTTTTACGCCCAAATAGAACATGGGAACAAACGCATTGGTAATCTTTTCTCCTATACGAAAGGAAGGATTCTCTCCGCTCACATTCCCAGTAGTTGTGCTATCAGCTCCTAAAGTGTAAGCACCTACCAATCCAAATTTTTCAGTGACAAAGCTCTCTCCATTAATGGTTTGACGGAAAGAAAGGCCCAATGGGATTTCAATGGTAGATATGTTTCTTGAAACAGAGGGGTTTTGAGCCGAGGTATCATTATTTATTTTGTATCCTTTCATAGCAAAGTGAATGCCCGCATCGATGGATGCAAAGGAGCTCAGATTATACGAAATAGCCGCTCCAATTCTTGGGGCAAACTTATTCCTTGGAGTAAAATTATTTACGAAAGTATCATTGTTCCCTACTTTAGATATGGTTACACCAAGTTCAGGACCAATGAGCCAACGGCTTTGAGCAAAAGAGAACTGACCAATAAATAAGAGCAAAATAGTTGCAAATCCTTTCATAATTAGATGCAAAGTTATACTAAAACCATTTTACAGAGGCATTCTTCTTCTTCATGGTTTTGCCTCCAGGGTTCATAGCAAAACTAGACTATTTCAAGGGCATACACCATGCATGTTTTATCGTCAGAAACCGTAATTAGAGTGGACTCATTTAACCACAAGCAGGCATTAACTGAATTGATATGTCCGCCAAACTTTTCAGCATTTAAGACCTTTAATAATTTCCCACTAGCAGTCCATACTTTACATGTTTTATCCATGCTGGCGCTGGCAAATATTGGCAGTGAAGGATGCGAAGAAAGTCCATGAATATGAAGAAGGTGAGCTGGGACATGCTCTTGCATCTGATCGTTTTTCCAAAATCTAAGCTCAGCATCCCGCCCTCCTGAGATGAGTTGATCTGCTACTTTACATAAAGCAAAAATGCTATTTTTATGCGCTTTAATGGATTGAATATTTCTGATGGTATCATTTAGAAAAAACAAGGTCCCTTCAGAGCCAGCCACCGTTATTTTGTTTTCATCAACAAGGCAGGTACGCAAACTTTGTGGAGATAATTGTAGGGTCTTCTGCCATTCCATGCTGCCATTCCAAACCATTAATTTGCCATCTCCACCGCCAGTAATAAACCCATTATTTAGGGCTTTTATAAAAAAGACGCCGCGAGTATGTGCTTCAATCTTTCGAACATCCTTGCCTGAGGATAAGATAAATATATGCCCTTGGCTAGAGCCGGCATATAGGTTTTTTTTATGATGCAAAAGAGTGTAAAGGGGTTCGTCGCATTGGGCCACCAGTTCGCCATCTTCTGATTTGCTTGGGTTCCATTTCGCAATCCAACCATCGGCGCCCGCAGTATAAAAATGAGAATCATCGCCTTTAGCTAAAGAATATATGCCGCCATTGTGGCCTTTTAGATGTGCCTTTAATTTTATATTTATCTTTGTGCCAGTGCCCATTCTACCCTTACGCAAAATTACAACAAATACCACGGTGGGTTTTTGGAAAATCACTGAAACCGAAGAGGAGCTATTGGGCTTGTATACTCCGGAGGCGCATGAAGTGCATTTTTTTGAAAAGTTTAAGGCGGATAAACGCTTGCATTTCTTGGCAAGCAGGGTTTTGCTAAATACCATGAAGCCTGAAGTTAAGGTGGCCAAGGATAGTTTTGGGAAGCCATATTTTGTTCATTCAGATGCTTGCATGAGTTGGAGCCATAGCGGTGGGTATGCAGCAGTGATTATTTGTGAAAACGCAGAAACAGGCATTGATATTGAACACTACAGTGATCGAATTACACGTATAAAACACAAATTTATTAACTCTACCGATGCGAAATCTTTGACGGAATATGGAGGCAATTTGAAGGAGTTGCTTTTGATTTGGGGAGCCAAAGAGAGCATGTTTAAGTATTATGGTAAGAAAGAGGTCGATTTTAAACAACACCTCTCTGTTTTACCCTTTATGTTAAAAGACAATGATACCTTGCTTGCTAAGGTGCATCATCCCAAAAAAAATGCGATGCTTAAATTGGGTTATGACTTTTTTGATGACCATGTAGCTGTTTGGATTGAGGAGGAATTGAATTGATTGTAAAAAGTCAGGGACTGGTTTTACGCAAAATACCTCATAAGGAGAACTCTGTGGTGGTGCACATTCTCACTAGAGAATTTGGGAAGCTGGGCTTTTTAGTTCGAGGCATGAATTCCAAAAAAAGTACAGCTGCCTTATATCAACCGGGCATGTTGCTGGATGTGGTGTTTTATAAATCTAATACGCAGGGCCTTTGCACCATTAAGGATGTTTCGCCCATTAATCGGAGTGCATTAAACCCATTGGCTGGTATGCTGCAACAAATCATGTTGGAAATGGTCATAAAATCCTTATCCGAGGAGCAGGCAGATCCGGATGTTTTTGATTTTATAAAGAAGTATCTTTTAGCTCTGCCGAAAGCCAAGTTGACCTATTTTTTAATTGAATTTTCCATTGGCTTAGCCAATGAAATGGGCTGTGCCATTCCATTAGTATCGCATCAAAGCAATGCAGTTACCGCCGTTTATGAGGGGATGATATTGCAAAATACTCAGGATAGGTTTACCAATGAAGACATTGCAGCGCTGGAAAGTATAGAAAATAAATTAGATCCAGAACTGAACCGCCAACAGCGTGGATTTTTACTGCACAAAATCATGAAATATTACAGCTTGCACATTACTCAGGGCAAGGAAATATTGGGCTTGAAGGTGATGGAGCAATTACTGTAAGTCTTTCTTTTAATTTGTATAAGGAGTGGTATAATGCAATTTTACATAGCTATTGATCTTTTGTAATATTGAACAGTATATTCTTGATTTCGCTAATGTCATTTTGCATTTGATTAAACTGAGTTAGGAGTTTTTTAAAATCTGTATTGTTAATTAATTTGGGAGAATGCGGATTTAACAGAAGCATATCTTTTTCTAAATCTAGAACCCACGCTATCCTGTTAATAATTTCGTCATTGACGCGTATTTCGCCTTTTTCAAGTTTAGAGATCCAGTTTTGGGATTTCCCCAACTTTTTTGCCAAGAATTCTTGAGAAACCCCTTTATTATTCTATAATGCCTGATATTATCTTTTATTTTATTCACGATAAACGCTGATAAGGCGATAGATTATTGCTGTGATTTATGTTTTTTAAGAAATGGTTAAAGGTTGGCTTTTATTTGGGTATTTGTGAATTTTTAAATGTGCCTTTGGAGACTTTTTATCATTTATGACTGCGGAGATAGTTTAAATTATATCGGTTAAGCACCCATCTTTTTTCCTGAGGAGAATTCATTTTTGTGATTATCAATTGCCCTAAATTATCCGCATCATTAAGACAGGTATTAAAGCTTTGGAAAATATAAAGCTGATTCTTGAAATATGAAAATGGCCAGGATACTATTTCATTTAAAGAAAAGTTATTTGGGGCCAGGGCCATATGGTACTTGCATGAATCCAGGTCAAAAGATCCTTCTTTTATAATTGTGATATTACTTTTACTGATTGAGTATAGTTTAATCTGAAATGACTCAATATGCTCTACATTTTCATTACCCATAACTTCTAAAAGGTTGCCGTCATTATTCGTACAAAATTGATAGATCATATTTGTGCAGCGTGCTTCTAAGGCTTCCAATTTTTCATAATTGGAAAATGTATTGTTGCGATGATAGGATTTTGATCTATTCTTAATATTGTCGAGTAGGTGAATATTCGAAACTGCGGGTCTTAGGATTTTCGAATTTTTGGCAGTGTAGTCAAAATACTCAATGCCTCCAGAGATCTTATCATAAAAGTAAAAGCCTTTATCTGTGTATGTTATTTGTCTATTTTGGTGAGGGGATATTGAAGAAAAAAATGCATGGTGATTTTTTAGTTTTAGTTTTTTTACAAATAATGATTTGTTTTCATCAAAGAGATTAATGTATTCAACTTTGGGATAATCAACCAATCCTTGGTTAATGTAGTTGTTTACAATCAAAAATGAGTCTCTATATAATCCAATACTACTGCATTTTCCAGTATTTACTTTAATAGGCTCGGGTTCTTTTTCTAGTGTGTTTTTTAACGAATATTGTACCACATAATCTCCATACAATCCATAAAAATAGGTCTCTTTTTTAGTTACTTGAAAATCGAAGGGAAGCATGTTGTCGTCGTATCTCAACAAGGTATCTATACCATTTGTTTCAAGCTTATAATGCAAAAGAAATACTTGTTTTTTTGATTTGTTTAACACTAATAGATATTGCTCGTTCTCACTTTTTCTTAAAGATACAGCTTCATTAGCTTTTGTATTTGAGGAACAGAGAAGCGTGGAGTCATATTCAATAGTTATCTGTGCACAGACATTGGTTTTGTATGCAAGAAGAAGGATAAACAAAACAGAAATGCCAAAGGCAGAAGGAACTCTTCTGCCTTTGTTCTGATAAGAAAACATCCTTCTTATCTGTTTATCTGGTTAATATCAATATAAATGCTCTGTTCATCTGCTTCATTAACAAAATTTTTCCAAGTCACACGAAAGACCCTATGGCTTTGGTCAGGAAGTATATAATGAAATAATTTGTCACCTGATTTAATGCCTATATCTGTTTGCTGTTGGGCATAGTGGCTTAGATAACGGAATGTATTTGCAGACCAAGTTTCAATATCATTGTTTTGCGATAGCTTGCGCGGACAATGGTTAATTCCAGCTCCAGAGCATTTTATATCTATGCTCCATGCTTTGAATTTTTTTCCATCGGGTCCGATGTAAGTGATTAAATCCTTATTTTTACTAACCTCTCCACATCCAAAGCCACATTTATCCTTCGTTCTAGAATAATGTGCGATGGGGTACGATGAGGCTATACCTAAAATAAAACATGTAGCCAGAAGAGAAATAGATTTGCAATTAAAAATAGTATTTTTCATATACTCGAAGCTATGAAATATTCTCATGATAATCAAGTTTAAAATACTCCTATTTGGAGTATTTTATCCCTAGCAAGCATACCGAAAGCCTTGTGATCACTTCATTTTACGAGGCGCTATAATGATCTTAAACCAAGGTTTTAAGCAAACTACTCATGCTGGTTTCTGCCTCAATAATGGCTTTTACCTCCGAGAGTTTTACTCTTTTTTGCTCCATGCTATCTCTATAGCGAATGGTACAATCCTGATTTTCTAAACTATCGTGGTCAATGGTAATGCAAAAAGGCGTTCCCAAGGCATCCATTCTGCGATACCTGCGACCAATGCTGTCTTTGTCTTCGATATGTACATTAAAGTCAAATTTGAGTTCCTTATAAAGGGTTTCAGCTATCTCTGGCAATCCATCCTTTTTAACCAAGGGAAGAATAGCGGCAGATATCGGCGCAATGGCTGGATGAAATTTTAAAACTATTCTAGATTCATTTTCAAGCTTCTCTTCGGTGTATGCCTGGCATAAGTTCAAGAGAAATAAGCGATCTAAACCAATACTGGTTTCTACTACATAAGGCACATAGCTTTCATTAATCTCTGGATCAAAATAACGCAACTTTTTACCGCTGTGCTCCTCATGCTGTTTGAGGTCAAAATCTGTTCGCGAGTGAATGCCTTCTACTTCCTTAAATCCAAAGGGAAATTCATATTCAATATCCACTGCTGCATTGGCATAATGGGCCATTTTTACATGGTCGTGAAAACGATACTTGGCTTCAGGGGTTCCCAAGGCCTTATGCCATTTTATTCTTGATTCTTTCCATTTCTCATACCACTCCATCTCCGCACCTGGGCGACAAAAGAATTGCATTTCGAGCTGCTCAAATTCCTTCATTCTCATGATGAATTGGCGGGCTACAATTTCATTTCTAAAGGCCTTTCCTGTTTGAGCAATTCCAAAGGGTAATTTTTGTCTAGACGTTTTTTGAACGTTTAAGAAATTCACGAAAATTCCCTGTGCTGTTTCTGGTCTAAGGTATAACACTTGTTCTCCGTCGGTAGCACTCATTTGTGTGCTGTACATGAGATTGAACTGCCGCACTTCCGTCCAATTCTTACTTCCACTTACGGGGCAGCCTATTCCCAAATCTTCGATAAGAGCTTTTACATCCGCCAAATCACTGTTTTCCAAACCTGCTTTAAGGCGTGCGTCAATCTCCTTAATTTGGTTATAATACCCCTGCACCCTTGGATTCGTTTCGGCATACATTTTAGGGTCAAAATCGTCTCCAAATCGTTTGGCTGCTTTTGTAATTTCTTTTTTGATTTTCCCTCTGATTTTTTCTTGATAATCTTCAACCAATACATCTGCACGATAGCGTTTTTTGCTATCTTTATTATCAATCATTGGATCGTTAAATCCGTCCACGTGGCCGCTGGCCTTCCAAGTGGTGGGATGCATAAAAATGGAGCTATCTAAACCAACTACGTTAGAGTGCAGTCGTGTCATGGATTGGTACCAATATTGGCGCAGTTTATTTTTTAATTCAACCCCATTTGGACCATAATCATAAACAGCCGCTTGGCCTCCATAAATTTCGCTGCTTGGAAATACAAATCCATATTCCTTGCAGTGGGCAATTATTTTTTCAAAAATATCAGCGTTCATTATACAGGGGCAAAGATAGATTGAATTGCGACTATTAATAATGCGTAAGAATAGTTTTATTGCTTATCCTATGTAAAACTTCAAGACTAAGAGGTTTTAGCTTACATATTATTTGGACAAACTAAATTCTTTATAAACACCTGTTTTCTTTTTCGGAAGCCATTCGGCTTTAGAATTTTAAGAAGTGATAAATGAGTTTTCTATTACAATTCTAAGGCAATCAATAGTTAATTTTGAGCATATGAAATTAATACTTTCCAGCAGTCTTTTTTGCGCATTGCTGTTTATCGCATGTAAAAAAGAAACTCCTACATTGGCCGAAAATAAAAGCTTGAACGAAACGGAAATTGAAGTTAATTATGAGACCACAAATAAGGCCGTGTTATTTGAATTTACCAGCACTGGGTGCCCTGGGTGTGGATCTTGGGGGAAGCCAACTGTGGCTTCGGTAAGTGCAAGCCATGGGTCCAAAGTGGTTCCCATTGCGGTCCATATAAAATACAACGATCCTTTTCTTACAGATATCTCTCAAGCAATAGCGGATAATAGAACGGGTAGCCGCTGGACTCCTCAGTTGTGGGTAGATAATGAAAATGCGACTATTATAAATTCATCTGGATATATTGATGGGGTGGCTTCTATTGCTAAGATGAATGAGAGTATCTCAGGAAAAATTCAGGATACTGACCTTTCTTTAGGAGCTGGATTTATTTTGGAAGACAAAAAAATCACTATAAAATATGGCCTTAAGTTAACGAAGGCTTCGGGAGAGGAGTATTATTTAGCCGCATACCTCATGGAAAATAATTTAAGAAACGATCAGCAAGGTTCCTTGAATAACCCAGTAAGGCACCATTCGGTAATTCAAGATGCAGCCTATGGAGCATGGGGAAAAAAGATTACAGCTACGGGAGAGGCCCAAACCGTCGAGTTTGAGCACACTTTTGTTCATGATGCAAGTGAAGACAGCTATGTAACGCTTGTTTTATGGAAGCGCATCGGAAATCGGTACACCGTAGTTGACGCTTCTAACTTTAACTAAATTTTTTTTCAATAATAATGCTTGGGTTCAAACAATGACCTCAGTACTTTTGTTGATAGAGAAATGAAAATTTATACACGGAAAGGCGACGATGGGAAAACAGCACTCATTGGTGGAGATAGGGTAAGTAAACATCACATTCGTGTGGAGAGTTACGGGACCGTGGATGAATTAAATTCAAATTTGGGCTTTCTGAGATGTGGATTGTCTGGGAAGGATGAAGAGACCATCGCTCATATCCAAAATAGACTATTTATGCTCGGGAGTTATTTAGCCTCTTCGAGTGAGAGTAAAATGATTTTACCGGAGATTGTTCCAGAGGATGTGCAATTATTGGAGAATGAAATTGATAGGCATACGAATACATTGCCTGAATTAAAAAACTTTATCTTGCCAGGAGGATCAAACCTAGGCTCTCATGCGCATGTAGCTCGCTGTGTATGCCGACGAGCAGAAAGGCTAGTCGTTCACTTGGCAGAACATGAGGAAATTGAACCACTTATTGTTCAATACCTGAATCGCTTAAGTGATTATTTATTCATTTTAGCTCGATTTATTGACCATGCCAGCGGAAACCCTGAGATCATTTGGGAACCTCGAAAATAGAGTCTAAAACCCTCAATTTTGAAAAAATACGGAGCAAATTGGTTATCTATTGAGCTGATTGCGTTAATTTTGTATCCGTTTTGGATTATACATTTGAAATCTTACCTACCCAAACCCTTTCTGAATTTAAATCTTCAGAAATGATTAGCCCCCTTTCATCCTTAGAGACTTTAAAAAGCAATGGACTTTCAGATTATGAATATGGAGCAGCCATATCTGCAGCCTATTCGGCAAGCTGTGAAAGGGAGGAAATAGACCCGAAGGAATTTGCAGATTGGGTAAAAAAAGGAGAGGAAAAAGCTCCTGAAGAATACGTAGATGCCTTCTCTATATACAAAGCTTATTTGCATATTAAGGATAAAAAAATGGATCGTGAAGCGGCCAATGAGGTTCATGCTATATTAGCCGGACCGCACCTGCCAAAGGTGTATCACGGCGAAATTCGTACCAATCCGTTGTTTGTAGTCGATAGAAATGATAAAATTGAGTACACTGCCTGTGATGTTAAAAAATGCGAAGATGAATTAGGTAAGTTTTACAGAGATCTTGAAGCCTTGGAAAATGAGGATATGAATGCGACAGAGCAAGCTTACATGGCTGCATCAATGCATTTAGTTTTTCATAAAATTCAGCCATATCATAACTTAAATATGCCCATTGCTCGCTTAATTGAGAAATGGTATATGATGAGTATTTTTGGAGAAGAATTGATTGCACTCCCCTTAGAAAAGAACTACTACGACCAAGAGCATATCTACCAGAGAGCCCGCCGTAAAGTAGGAAAGGATTATTATAATTTGAACTATGCCCGAAGCAGTGCATTTTTTGCACTTGCTGCTGAGGCGTATTAATTTACACCAAAAGCACGGAGGATATTCCTGCAAAAATACCTACTTTTAATAGCAGGCTAACTCTTCCATATTCCGAAGATTTAGTAGCCAGCCACATTTGTTGTGCAGTAAATATAAACCAGCCCAAAAGCGCCCCAATGCTCAACCAATAGGGCATTTTATTTGTTTTAAAGGCGATAAAAAGGAGCACCATTACGAGTAAAGCGGTGCAAATACTCGCAGCCCATTTGCTTGCTCTTACGCCGTAAACAATAGGAAGAGTTTTGGCTCCATGAGCCTGATCGCCATCCATATCTTGCACATCTTTTACGATCTCTCGGGACATGGTCATAAAAAATGCCAATAAACTGTAAAGCGCGTAAAAGGTATTGGTATTATTAAAACAAGCATAAGTAGTGGTAAAGACCACCATTCCCGATAAAAAGGATACTAAAAGATTTCCGAAAAGAACCGATTTTTTAAGATCTTGCGAGTAGAAATATAGCAGTATATTAACGGATAAAACCATGGCAAAAAAGCTTTTTCCGAAGAGGAAAGCTGTAATTAAGCTAAGGATAACTAAAGCGAAGTAGAATATCTTGGCTGCCTTAAAACTGATGGGTTTAGGGATGAATTGCTTTAAAGGTTTATTAATTTTATCGATTTCAATATCAAAGAGGTCATTTACAATATAACCTGCCGCTGTAGTAAAAATAATAGAGCCTACAATGAGAAAAAAGTCTGGAAGAATAATAGAAGAGATTTGATAATCTGTTGCTTTTAAGACGAAAATAAGCTGGGTGAAAAAAATGATGCACAAATTTACAGGCCGTATTAACCTGATATAATATGGCACATATTTTATCATTTAGGGAATTTCATCTTATAGTCGGTTCTAATGTTACCGTTGGATATTTTTTGCAATTTTCCTTTGAGCATGGTTCTCTTTAGAGCATGTAAGCGATCAACAAAAAGTATGCCTTCAATATGATCGTATTCATGTTGAATAATCCGAGCAGGCATTCCTGTAAAGGTTTCAGTATGCTCCTCCCAGTTCTCATCTCTATATCTTATGGTTACATCGGGTTTTCGCATTACATCGCCACGAACATGCGGTATGCTTAGACAGCCTTCTTCAAAATTCCATGGGTTTCCAGTCTCTTCTGTAATTTGAGCATTAATAAATACTTTTCTAAATCCTTCACAACCCGGTTCTTCTATTCCATCGGCGTCCACAATAAATAAACGTACGTCTTTACCTATTTGAGGAGCAGCCAGACCAATGCCATTGGATCCTTCCATGGTTTCGAACATATTTACCAGGAGTTCTTGAAGTTCGTCTGAGTTTTCTTCGATTTCTTTAGTTTTCTTGCGCAAAATTGCGCTGCCGTATGCAACAATGGGGAATATCATAAAAGCATGTTTAAATGCGTCTGCAAAATTATAGTAGCACTTACAGAATCCACCAATCCCTTCTCTTTTCTTTTACTTTTCTTTAATCCAGAATTCTGAATGTAATACTTTGCTTCTTTGCTAGAGAGTCGCTCATCTACTGTAAATACAGGTATTGTAAAGTCCGTTTTTAGTTTTTCAATAAAGGCCGTAATAGGCGCGGTAGAGTGGGTATCCTCTCCATTTAACCGAAGGGCCATTCCTACCACAATTTCATCAACTACCTCCATTTGGGTATATTTTTTTAGCCAATCCTGCAATGTGTTTGTAGGGATAGTAGGCAAGGGGTTGCAACTTATTCTCAAAGGGTCTGTAACCGCTATACCTGTTCTTCTTCCGCCCCAATCTATCGCTAGTACTCTTCCCACCTTGCAATATTAGGTTAATTTATTTGCATTTTTGATTTGATTCTGACGTTCTAAAATTGGTGGATGGCTTGATGAAGGAATAAAAACGAGACAATTGAGTTGTTCATAGAAAGAATCGGGCTCATTGGGAATAATGTGTTTATTTGCATTCTAATTCCATGACCTTTAAAGAACAAGTTAGCGAAGGATTACAAGCAGTGAAAATGAATAAGACCCGTACGGTGATTACCAGTACAATTATTCTGCTTGGAATTACTGCATTGGTGGGAATTTTAACCTCAGTAGACGCCTTGGAAGGTGCCGTAAGTAAAACTTTTAATAAATTGGGGTCACAAACTTTTACCATCCGAAATACTTCGGGCCTGCGCAGAATGGGTGAGGCTCGACGATATTTCCCAGAAATTAAATACCAACAAGCCAAGTGGTTTAAGGATAATTTTAAGAACTGTGATCGCATATCAATCTCTCAGAATGTAAGTTTTACCTCCAAGGTTCAATACGCATCGGAATCTACAGATCCAAATGTTGTGGTAACGGCCTGCGATGCAAATTATCTTCTCACCGGATTGGAGATGGATGTAGGTCGTAACTTTTCTCAGCTTGATGAACAGGCGGCTCAGCCCGTGGCTATTATTGGAAGAGATGTACGATTCAAACTATTTGGCGAGGGCAGTGGGCTGGGTAAGCAAGTATCTATCAACGGAAAACGCGTTACAGTCATTGGGGAATTAAAAGCGAGAGGGAGTTCTATGGGCATGAACGGAGGGGATCGACTGGTCCTTATTCCAACAGGTTTTGGAAGGCAGAATTTTAATGAACGGAGTTCAAATTATACCATTAATATTTCCGTTAAGGACGAGGAGAAGTTAGAGAATTCTATGGTAGAGGCCGCTCTCTACATGCGTCAAATTAGACGAATTAAGGCTCATGACGAAGAAGATTTTAGCATTACAAGTGGAGAGTCGGTGGTTAAAAAAGCCATAGATAACCTTAGTATGGTAACGACACTTGGATCTATTATTAGTGCCATTACTTTGCTTGGAGCTGCCATTGGTTTAATGAATATTATGCTCGTGTCTGTTACCGAGAGAACACGAGAGATTGGATTGCGAAAAGCCATTGGTGCTCGTAAAAAGAACATTAGAAATCAATTTTTGGCGGAAGCGGTAATCATTTGTCAGATTGGTGGAATAGGCGGTATTATTTTGGGAATACTGGTGGGAAATGGAGTAGCTCTTGCTTTAGGATCTCCCTTTGTTATTCCTTGGAATTGGATGCTTTTAGCGGTTGTTATTTGTACCATTGTAGGTTTAGCTAGTGGATTATACCCAGCTAATAAAGCCGCAAAACTAGACCCGATTGATTCTTTGCGATACGAGTAAAACTATAGACAAATCGGGTGAATCTTAAATTTCCTATTATTTTTAAATAGATTCTCAAATCAAGTATTAAATGTCGCAGGTAATTTGTAATTTTGCACCATGTCAAAAATAAAAGTAGCCAACCCTGTTGTAGAATTGGATGGAGATGAAATGACCCGGATCATTTGGAGTTTTATTAAGGATAAATTAATTCTTCCTTATTTAGACTTGGATATCAAATATTATGATTTGGGTATGAAAAGTAGAGATAATACAGATGATCAAATCACGGTGAATGCTGCTGAAGCTATTAAAAAATACGGAGTTGGAATAAAATGTGCAACCATTACTCCTGATGAAGATAGAGTGGTTGAGTTTGACTTAAAAAAAATGTGGCGTAGTCCGAATGGAACAATTCGTAATATTGTGGGTGGTACTGTTTTTAGAGAGCCTATCGTATGTAATAATGTTCCTCGTTTAGTACCGAATTGGACTCAGCCCATTACCATTGGTCGTCATGCTTTTGGCGATCAGTATAAAGCTACGGATGTTGTGGTAAAAGACGGAGCAAAACTAACCATGACTCTTACGCATTCCGATGGAAAATCTGAAACCTACGATGTGTTTGATTTTGAGGGAAAGGGTGGCGTTGCTATGAGTATGTATAATACAGATGAAAGCATTTATGGTTTTGCACGAAGTTGCATGAACATGGCTTTATCGAAAGGATGGCCTTTATACTTAAGTACGAAAAACACCATTTTAAAAGCATATGATGGACGTTTTAAGGACATTTTTCAAGAAGTATTTGAAGCAGAGTTTAAAACAAAGTTTGCAGATGCAGGTATTTCTTATGAGCATCGTTTAATTGATGATATGGTTGCTGCTGCACTTAAATGGAATGGCGCTTTTGTTTGGGCCTGTAAAAACTATGATGGTGACGTGCAATCCGATACGGTAGCGCAAGGGTTTGGATCTCTTGGATTAATGACCAGTGTTTTGGCAACTCCAGATGGTAAAACTGTGGAAGCTGAGGCAGCGCATGGTACGGTAACTAGACACTACCGTCAGCATCAAGCAGGAAAGAAAACAAGCACTAATCCAATTGCATCCATATTTGCATGGACAAGAGGCTTATCTTACCGAGGTGAGTTTGATGGAAATCAAGAATTGATTGATTTTTGTTCAACCTTGGAGCAGGTATGTGTGGATGTTGTAGAAAGCGGAAAAATGACAAAAGATTTGGCGCTTTGTATACATGGTAAAGATTTAAATGAATCTCATTACTTAAACACGGAGGACTTTTTAGAAGCCCTTAACTTAGAATTGAAAAATAGAATTGTTGGATAATTACTCCAATCGATTTTAAGGATACAAAAAAAGCCCAGATTATCTGGGCTTTTTTATGTGTTGTTCGTTTCTGCGAACTAGAATAAATCTTTCATTTTATCAAAAAATGTCTTGTCTTTTGAGTCAGGAGTAAAATTTTTGCTTTCTTGTAATCCCAGCAAGGTTTCTTTTTCATCGCTGCTCAGTTTGGTTGGAACATACACTTGAATATGTATTAATTGATCTCCTTGTCCGTACCCATTCAAGTTTGGAAATCCTTTGCCTTTTAGGCGAAGAACTTTTCCTGGCTGAGTACCGGCAACAATTTTTAATTTCGCTTTCCCGTCAAGGGTAGGGACTTCAACATCAGAACCCAATGCAGCTTCAGGAAAACTCAACCACAATTGATAGATGACATTGCTCTCATCTCTGTGCAAGTCTTCATGTTCTATTTCTTCCACTAGTACAATAAGGTCTCCAGGTTGTCCACCTGCAGGGCCGTACGATCCTAGGCCATTAATACTCAATTGCATCCCATCGGCTACTCCACCAGGTATTTTAACGGTGGTTTCAAAATCTTGTGCAACGAGACCTTGATCATTTGCTTCTCTTGGTTTGGAGCTGATGATTCTACCCATTCCGCCACAAACATTACAAGCGGCAGATGTAGCCATTTGACCAAGAAATGTGTTTTGCACCCTACGTATAGCACCGGTGCCTTTACACATTTTGCATTCGGAATATTTCACTCCTTCAGCCTCGACCATACGCCGATATTTTACTTTTTTCTCAACGCCATTTTTCATTTCGCTGAGGCTAAGTTTTAGGCGTATTCTAATGCTGTTTCCACTTCTTTGATTGCTTGCACGGCCTCTTCCACCGCCACCACCGCCTCCAAAAAAGGAACCAAAGAAATCATTGTCTCCAAAGACATCTCCAAATTGGCTGAAAATATCTTCCATGCTGAAGCCACCTGCTCCACCGCCACCAAATCCACCCGGTGCATTGTGCCCGAATTGATCGTATTGCTGGCGTTTCTCTGGATTATTTAATACATCATAGGCTTCTGCAGCTTCTTTAAATTTCTCTTCTGCTTCTTTATCATCTGGGTTTTTATCGGGATGAAATTTTATTGCTAATTTTCTGTATGCTTTTTTTAACTCTTCCGGAGTAGCTCCTTTGCTTACACCCAATACGTCGTAATAATCTCTTTTGCTCATCTTTTATTCTCCCACAACAACTTTGGCGTACCGAAGAATGGTTTCGTTTAACAGATATCCCTTTTCGGTCACGTCTACTACTTTCCCTTTCATCTTTTTATCAGCTTTTATTTTGGTTATAGCTTCGTGAAACTCCACATCAAAATCTTTTCCTTGAGCTTCCATGGGTTTTAAGCCTTTTGAAGTAAGCATAGAAACCATTTTTTTATGGATGAGTTCCATGCCTTCCATTATTTTTTTCCCTTCATCTGTCAGATTTTCGGTAGTGGCCGCCATAGCTCTATCAAAGTCGTCTATAATGGGCAATAATGCCTCCATCATTCCCTTATTAGCCAAGGATGCAAACTCCAAGCGCTCTTTTGCAGTTCGTCGCTTATAATTATCAAATTCGCTATACAAACGCATGTAGCGGTCTTTCTCTTCCTGCAACAGGTCCTTCGGCTCTTTCTCCTCTAATGTCTCTTCTTCTTTTACTTCTTTAGCCTCAGTTCCCTCAGTTCCCTCAGTTACCTGATTATCATCCGTTTCTTTAAGAGATTTTTCTGATTTGTGCTCTTCCAAATTTTCTTCTGACTGCATCAATTCAAGAATATCAATTATGTTGCCAATGTGGGGATTAGTGACAGCTTGTCACTATTTATTCTCCCTCATTATCATGGGGTTTTTGCCTATTTTTGTTTCATGTTTACAGGTATTGTAGAAACACTGGCTAAGGTTTTAGAAATAAGGCAGGAGGGGAGCAATAAGCGATTTACACTAGAAATACCATTTTTAGCAGAGCTAAAGGTCGACCAAAGCGTAGCGCATAACGGGGTTTGCTTAACTGTAGAAAAATTGAATCAAACATCGTATGAAGTGGTGGCCATTCAAGAAACATTAAATCGCACTAATTTAAACGCTTGGCAAATAGGAAATGCTGTAAATATTGAACGATGTATGCCGGCCGATGGCCGTTTTGATGGGCATATTGTTCAAGGACATGTAGACTCCGTTGCTAGGCTCAGTAAATTAGAGAATAAGAATGGGAGCTGGGATTTGCATTTCACACACAACCCAAAGGCTGGAATTACCGTTGAAAAAGGAAGTATCTGCATCAATGGAATTAGTTTAACGGTTGTAGTATCCACGCAAGATTCCTTCTCCGTATCGATAATCCCTTACACCTGGGAACATACCAATTTAAAGGCATTGTCGCTGGGTGATCAAGTAAATATTGAATTTGATATTCTGGGCAAATACTTGCAGAAAATACAACGATAATCAAATGTAGGCTGGCTTCCTTCAATCCAACCTACATTTCTGAAAAAAACATTTATATTATTTTGTCTACTACCAAGATTACTCTTTGGTAAATGTGCGTAGATCCATTTTTTCCCCTCTAGAGTAGATCATTTCTCCTCTTGAGTAAATACAATAAGAAATAGAAAGTATTTTGAACTAAACTATTTGATATTTTCTATGAATGGAACAAAATGTAGGCCAATTTTTGCTAGCTGACGGAAAGATGACAAATTTAATTCAACAAGGCTGAAATATCTTTTTCCATTGCCATGGGGAGGGTGCGTGGAGCATATCGTTTAATTGGAATCCCCTCTGCGTTGATTAGAAATTTTTCAAAATTCCACTTTATTCTTTTCATGAATGTTCCTGGCAATTTAGATTTTAAGAATTTAAAAATGGGATGAGTGTTGAATCCGTTGACATCAATTTTTTGGGTGAGTTGAAAGGTGACTCCATGATTTGCACTACACACCTCTTCCATGTTCTCATTTTCTAGGGGTTCTTGGCCTAAAAATTGATTGCAAGGCATACCCAAAATCACTAGGCCGCGGTCTTTATACTTTTGATGCAGCGCCTCCAGTTCCTTAAATTGAGGCGTTAGGCCGCATTTAGTTGCGGTATTTACGATCAAAACGGTCTTGCCCTTGTAATCAGCCATTTTGATTATTTCGCCACTGGGTTTCTTAATATCTAAAGAATGAAAATTCATACTTGCTTACGTGCTAAAATAACCATTGATATGCACTTTTGGTTTTTGGGTTCAGTCATATTTTTGAGTATAATTACTAGAAAGTAAAAAGTTTTTTAATCAAGCTTTAGCAACTTTGAAAAGTGGAACGCAATCTTTGTGTTAATGCCGTTTAGGTTTTATCCGCTTTAAATTTTTTAATGGCGTCTTCAAAAGTTGTCATCTTATGTTCTATTACCTTTTCCCACAGGAAACGCTTTTCTACCTTCTTTAATGAGTTCTGTTTTAATTCCAAAATTTCTAAATCAGTGCTGTTAACTGCGATTTCAAGAGCTTTTTCAATGGTACTGGCATTTGAATTGGCGATGAGCCAACCATTGTCTGTAATTTGTTGACTTGTAGCTCCAACATCGGTTGCAATAATGGCAAGCCCAGAGGCCATTGCTTCCATAATTACGGTGGGCATCCCTTCTGAATAACTGGGACAAACAAGTACATCACTGGATTGTAATATGGCTTGTATTTTTTTTTCTTGGATTATTTTTCCGTGATAAATGATGCTTTTAGATTTGATTTGGATATGCTCCGGAATATCCCCGATGAAATGAAATTCAAATGGGACGTTAGCCTTTTGGAGAAGGTGTTTTAAAGCGCTGGTTAATTCTTGAATCCCTTTTCTTCTTTCATTGCGTCCTACGAAAACAAATTTTCGTATTTCATCCCCTTTTTGATGGAGATTCTTCGTCAACCAGGAGGATTCAATTCCTATTGGGCTCTCTATTATTTGTTCTTTTTTTACCCCAATTTGCTTGAGAATATCAGTGATTTGACCTCCGAAGGAAAATACGAAATCTGAATTGCACGAAACTTTCTTAGCAATACCACGCAATAAGTAATGCGCAAATTTCACTTTAAACGAGGGCGCTTTTTGATACATTTCATACCCGTGCAAGTTGGATGCAATTGGAGCATTAATTTTATTTCTATTGGATTTTTGTATAAATGACCAGCCAGTAAACCCCTGACAGTATATTAAGTTAAAGTCATCTAACTGATCCTTTAAATCAGTGTAGATCATCTCAGAGTATCGTTTGTTTTCTCTAACATAATGACCAATAAACATGCCTTGAGAAGGGAATTTGTAACTCTTAAATGTTATTTTTTCATGATTAAAATCGTCGAATTCTGGATGCTCTTTTACATCGATCGTATTTAGATCATTGGAACAGTGAACTAGATGAACATCTACATTCATTTGTGTCAAAAATTTTGCGAGATAGTAGGAATGCTTTTGCATGCCACCTGTAACAAACGGGTAAATGCCATCGGTGAGTAATAATATCCTCATGTTGGAAAATAATAGTCAAAGATACGCATGTTTTTAAACAGTTAATAGGTGAATGGGACTTAATAAACCTAATGAAAGCACTGATATTGACGTTTATATTTAATGAAAATTCTGGAATTAAACCCGTTTCTGGCAACTTCTATTTTCTCCTCAATCCCTTTAATATTCAAGGGTTTGGCAAAAATAAAAAGCGGAGAACCGGTTGATTTCAACCAATTCTCCGCTAGAGTGACTCCGACAGGATTCAAACCTGTAACCGCTGGAGCCGAAATCCAGAATTCTATTCAGTTGAACTACGGAGCCATTTAAGAATGCGTCAAAGGTAAAGCCATTTTCATCGATTTCAAATGATTTAATTACATAAGTAAAAGGAAGGATTTTGCCAGACTCTTATCCCTAGTAAAAAACAAACCCTTGCAATTCAATGATTTACAAGGGTAGCAGTGAACCTGTAGGGATTCGAACCCCAAACCTCTTAATCCGTAGTCAAGTACTCTATCCAGTTGAGCTACAGGTCCAAAAAATTTGTAGTGCAAATATAAAACGCTAATTTGATTAAATGCTTATTTAATTCATGGAAATATCCGAAGGAGCATTTACGTACTGCTCATATTCAGGACCAAGCTGCAGAAGGGCTGCACTCCACATATGTTCATGAGGCGTTCTTAGAACTCTTTCACTGAAAGGCGATACAATCCAACTTCTCTGATCAATCTCGTATTCCAATTGACCTGCGGACCATCCGCTATACCCTTGAATAACCCACATATTTTGTGTGGGTTTGACAGCGAAAGCCTCGAGAACTGAGTCAAAATTACCTCCTATATAAAAGCCTTTGCTTATCATTCGGGCATCCTTAATATGATCCATTTGATGAATGGCAAAGGTATTATCGAGACCTATGGGGCCTCCCTCCAAAATGGGGGCGGAGTATTCTTTTCCATTAATTATTTTAAATATTTCATTTATACTGGGCTGATTAATCACAAAACCCATGCTCCCCTCTTCATTATGCTCCAATAACCAAATAACAGACCGTTGAAAGCTTGCATCTCGCAGGTATGGTTCACTAATCAGTATGGAATTTGGTTGCACATTCATTTAGAAAGGATATTTAAGATTTTTTTTCTGCCGCGTGATGCATAGCTAATGCCTTGTTGACCATGTTCTTGGAGCCTACAAAAACAGGCACTCTTTGATGCAGTGCTGTGGTTTCAACATCCATTACAGGGCAAACGCCAGTATGCGCTTTTCCACCCGCTTGTTCCACAACAAAACTCATTGGATTGCACTCATACATTAAACGTAGTTTTCCATTGGGAGCTTTGGTTGTAGGTGGGTAAATAAATATGCCCCCTTTTAAAATATTTCGGTGCAAATCTGCAATCATACTCCCAATGTAGCGGGCGGAGTAAGGTCTATTGGTTGCTTGGTCTTTCTCTTTGCAGTAAGAAATATAATCTGTAATGCCTTCTGGAAAATCAGATAAATTTCCTTCATTTACAGAAAAGAAGTTTCCGTCTTCTGGTGTTTTTATATTTCGGTGCGACAAGCAAAATTCTTGAATTCCATCATCTAAGGTAAACCCATTTACTCCATTACCCGTGGTATAAATAAGCATGGTACTACTCCCATAAATTACATAGCCGGCTGCTACTTGTTGGTTCCCCGCTTGTAGGCAGTCATCTAGGGTAGGGGTGCCCGATTTGCTTTTGCGTTTGTACACGCTGAAAATGGTTCCTATACTCGCATTTACGTCAATATTGCTGCTTCCATCCAAGGGATCCATGGCAATAATATATTTTTCATTTTCTGTTTTAGGGAGGTGATGAATTTCATCTTCTTCCTCGGAAATAACGGCACAAACCTCTCCACTTCTGCTAAAGGCGCTTATGAAAATATTATTGGCAATGACATCTAATTTTTTCTGTTCTTCTCCCTGAATATTTGTTTCTCCTTGACTTCCCAAGATATCGACCAATCCGGCTTTTCGTACATCTCTATTCACAATTTTAGAGGCCAGTTCTATGGCTCTAAAAATTTTGCTTAAGGATCCCTTTGCATCGGGGTATTGACTTTCTTGATCTACAATAAATTGTTCTAAGGTTATAAGGCCATTGTTATTCATATTATGCTGTATTCTTTAGAAATATATTAGTTTTGCAAAGAAACAATAAAAAACTGAATAGCAGGTTTGGCAGGCATGAAAGTATACAAGTTTGGAGGGGCATCGGTAAAGGATGCTGAGGGTATTAGAAATGTAGCAAACATATTAAATACTTCTAAAAATGATAAGGTACTCGTAGTTATTTCTGCATTGGGAAAAACAACCAATGCCTTAGAAAAGGTGGTGAGTGCTATTGCCAATAAAACCGGCCAATCTGGAGACCTTCTTGCAGCGATTAAACAGTATCATTTGGATATTCTTATGAACCTTCAAATGAATAGTTCTTTGGCAATTCAAAATGAAATTGAAAACCTCTTTCTAGAACTGGATTGCATCGCCGAATACGGTTTTGAAGGGCAACCTTATGACTTTATTTATGACCAAGTAGTTACTTTTGGTGAGTTGCTTTCGACCAAAATAGTGAGTTATTATTTATTAGGAGAGGGAATTAAAAATCAATGGATTGATTCCAGAAACTTTATAATTACGGATGCTAGACACAGAGACGCCAAAGTGAAATGGGTGGATTGCGAACATATGATTGGAAAGCGATTGAAGCCCTTGGCTGAAAAAAACCTTATCATTACTCAGGGCTTTATGGGCAAAGGTCCATCGGGAGAAACAACCACTTTAGGCAGGGAAGGCAGCGATTATTCTGCGGCTATATTTACCTATTGTTTAGATGCAGAGAGCTTAACCATTTGGAAGGATGTAGATGGATTGATGAATGCAGATCCTCGCAAGTTTGAGGATGCCCAACTGATATCAGAAATATCCTATCGGGATACAATAGAGCTTGCCTATTACGGTGCATCTGTTATTCACCCTAAAACCATGCAACCCCTGCAAGCAAAGGAAATTCCCTTAAACGTAAAATCATTTTTAAATCCTGAAAAAAAGGGAACCTTAGTTCACAAAAGTGCTGTTCAATTAGAAACTGCTTGTTTTATTCATAAGGAAAATCAAATGCTGATCTCTTGCCGAACCAAAGATTTCACATTTATCGTAGAAGATCAGTTAAGCCAAATACTAGCTCTTTTAGCCAAAGAAAAGATGCATGTTGGAATCATGCAAAACTCAGCTTTGAGTTTTATGGTCACCACTGATGACCGTCAAAATAAGGATGAAATCATAGCGGAATTAGAAGTGGCAGGATTCCGTCCTGAGCTAAAATCTAATCTTCAAATGCTCACGGTTTACAATAGCAGTAAAATGCCTGCATCTTTGAATGGTAAAACCATACTTATGCAGCAACAAACGGATACAAGTGCGCATTATTTATACGAATAATTATTTTTGTAAAATATTATAAATGTAGCCTTGGCGGGGGGGGTTAGTAGGCTCGGCCTTTCCAGATTGTTTTTACCGGAATAAGGAAGAAAATAGCGGTGCTTATGGTTAATATAAAAAGGTAAAACTCGTATTGAAGGTGCTGTATTAATCGGGGTTGGGGTTCTCCTAGCAGGGAATATATTCTATAAATATGAAGGTATTGCAATCCAAATTTAGCAATAAGTAAAGCAATTGCAGCTAAGGGTTGGCTCAGAAGCAGTGCAGGAATAATGAAATAATACAATCCAAAAATACCAAATAAAACCCACCAGTACCAGGGAAGCGCTTTTCCACCACTGAGCCATCGCTTTCTTTGATGAAGCAAGGATATAAACCCATTGGTTGGAAGCGAATATGCCAAGACTTTAGGATTCATGATATTTTTCCATTTCCAGCCTTTTGCACAAACCTCGCTGTATAATTTATAATCCTCTGTAATGCTAAATCGAATAGCGCCATAGCCGCCGGTTTCCCAGTAAGCTTTTTTTCGAACAATCATATTATTACCTACTGCAGTAGCGGGGATTCCACTGTAACTTATGACATTTAATAGACCCATAAAGTAGGCCCAATCAATGCTTTGCATGCTTCCCCAGAACCCTTCTGCCTGCACCATGGTGGTGCCACTGGCAACTCCTATCTCCTCCGAAAGTTGCATGATCATCTCTTTTGCCCAGCTTGGTTTTACAATAACATCTGCGTCGGTTACTAAATAAAAGTCTCCCTGGGCATGCTTGTCAATTTGTGCCATTACTCGGGCTTTTGCCTTTAGTTCAGGGTGGTCAACTATATCTATAATGAGTAGCTGAGGGTTTTGCTCTGCAATTGCTGAGGCAATTTGTTTTGTTTTGTCTGTACTTTGGTCATTGCCTACAATGATTTGAAGCTTTTCCTTGGGGTAGTCCATTGCGATGAGACTATTTAGGCAGGCTTCAATATTCTCCTCTTCGTTTCGGGCAGCAACCCATACTGAAATATAAGGCCATTCGCTAGGTTTATTTTGTGAAATAGCCTTGTAACGAAGGAATTGAATCCATTGCCATATTTGGACAAGAAGATAGGCTGCACCTATGTAAAGGAAGATATTCAAGGATGCAAAGTTAGCGGAATTTAACGCTTGTACACAATACTTCATATTTCGGCTTAAATTTGCAGCTTGCAGTTCAGTAGTCAGGTTATAGAAGAAGCCACTAATGCCTTAAGTTCATTTCCTGGTATAGGGAAAAGAACAGCCTTACGTTTGGTCATGCATCTCATAAAAAGGCCAGAACATGAAATTGTAAATATTGCAGGCGCTATTTTAAAATTAAAAACCGAGCTGCATTTGTGCGAAGAGTGTTTTAATATAGCCGACTCGGAAACCTGTGATATTTGTACAAATACAAATAGAGATTCACAGACCATTTGTGTGGTGGAAGATTTTACGGATTTAATGGCTATTGAGAATACGAACCAATTTTTGGGAACCTATTTCGTGCTTGGTGGTCTTATTGCTCCCATAGATGGGATTGGGCCAGAGCAATTAAATATAGAACAGCTGGTCTCTAAAGTAATTAAATCCGAAGCTAAAGAAATTATTCTTGCTTTAAATACCACGGTAGAAGGCGATACTACATTATTTTATATTGCTAAGATACTTAGTCCTTATAAAGTAAAAGTAAGCACGATCTCCAGAGGAATCTCTGTGGGTGCAGAACTTGAATATGCCGATGAACTTACCTTAGGCAATAGTATTTTAAATCGCATTGAATATCAATATTAATATGCTTTCGATTGTAATTGTAAACTATAATGTAAAACATTTTTTGGAGCAGACGCTACTGTCCGTTCACAAAGCTATTCAAGGCTTGGATACTGAAGTTTTTGTAGTGGATAATAATTCGGTGGATGGCAGTGTTGAATTAGTTGAATCAAAATTCCCCTGGGTAAAGCTCATCGCATTAAAAGAGAATACAGGTTTTAGTAGGGGAAATAATGTTGCCATAAAGAGGGCTAAAGGAAATTATATTTTACTCTTAAACCCAGATACCGTTTTACAAGAGGACACCTTGAAAATTTGTCTTGAATTTGCAGATCAAAGAGAAAATTTTGGGGCTTTAGGTGTTCGAATGATCGATGGGAAGGGGAAGTTCTTGCCAGAAAGTAAGAGGGGATTGCCCACTCCACGAAGAGCCTTTTATAAAATGTGCGGACTTTCCTCTTTGCTTCCGAAAAGCAAAGAATTTGGTGGGTATCATTTAAAATATTTAGATGAGGATAAAAACCATGAAGTAGAAGTTCTGAGTGGGGCATTTATGTTTATGAAGCGCAGTGTTTTGGATCAGGTGGGTTTGCTAGACGAAACCTTTTTTATGTACGGAGAAGATATTGATTTGAGTTACCGCATTACTCAAAGTGGAGCTAAGAACTTTTATTGCAGTGATACCACGGTTATTCACTATAAAGGAGAAAGTACTAAAAAGAAGTCTGCCAATTATATCAAAATATTTTACCAAGCCATGGTCATTTTTGCGAACAAGCACTATTCCAAGAAAATAGCTGGAAGCTTCGCGACTTTCATTAATTTAGCTATTTGGCTTCGTGCAATACTTGCACTGTGCCACGGGACTTTTAAACGTTTGGTTTGGCCAGTACTAGACTTTATTGCTATATACCTTGGCTTTTTAGGAATAGCTAAATACTGGGAGAAGTATAATAAGTTTGTTTTGAACTTTTATCCAGATTCGTTTTATGAAATTTTTGTTCCTACATACATCGTAGTCATTTTAATTACGGTCTTTCTTTCGGGAGGCTATGATAAACCTTTGAGTCAAAAAAGGCTTATTCGAGGAGCTCTAACTGGTTCGGTTCTTCTGATTGCTATCTATGCTTTTTTGCCCAGAGATTATCGATTTTCTAGAGCTATTTTGGGTTTAGGTTCGGCATGGGCTGTTCTCATATTGCCTGCGTTAAGAGAATTAGTTTTCTTCGCTAAGAATAAAAGGTTTGGCGCCAATGATCAAGAGTTATTGCGAATTGCCATTATTTCTTTGGATAAGGAATATCAAAGAATTAACAGTCTTCTTAGCCAAAGTCAGGTAAAAATGGATCACTGCATTTGGGTTAATTGCAGCTCAGATAAAGTGGAAGGAGCCACGGGACAGATTGGTCAACTGGATGAAATCATCGATATTTTTAAAATTAATACAATTATTTTTAGTGCGAAGGATATTGATAATTCAGAGATCATGGGTTTTATGAGCCAATTGGCAGATCAAAACATTCAATTTAAAATAGTTCCAGAACAAAGTCTTTTTATTATTGGCTCGAATTCCAAAAATCAACCAGGCGAATTATATACCATTGATATAAAGTTTGACATTGCTAAAACGTACATCAAGCGCAAAAAGCGAATCTTAGATATTACCATTGGGTTGCTCTCTATTATGCTATTGCCTCTGTTGGTTTTTTTTAAGAATGGGCGAACTTTAGTAAAAAATATACCAACGGTTATTTTGGGCAGTAAAACGATTGTGAGCTATGCCTCTACAGAAAATGCCTCACGGCTTCCTAAATTGAAACCTGGAATTTTAAGTCCTATGGGCAACCACCAAGATATTTCTTTATTGGAAAACATCAATTTGGCTTATGCAAGAGACTATAGCGTTTACAAAGATCTAGGCTTGTTAAGTCATTGGCTTTTTGCTTAAGAATAAATCTTTATTTTTTTATCAAATTGTTTTATAGGTTTTGAATTCCTATTTTGCAAGAGTGATGAAGACGGGTATATTTTCAAGCTTCCGAGGAGATGTTTTAGCTGGGATAAGTGTGGCTTTAGTGGCCTTGCCCCTTTGTTTGGGAATTGCTATTGCCAGTGGGCTTCCTCCTGTTTCTGGTATAATTGCCGCTGCCATTGGAGGAATTACGGGATGGATATTTGGAGGAACGCATGTGGGCATAAAGGGGCCAGCTAATGGTTCTATTGTAGTGCTGTCTGCTGCCTTGCTGTATTTTGGAGGAGGCGAAAATGGAATTCCTTATGTACTCGCTTGTATTATGGCCTCGGGCTTACTTTTGTTTTTAACGGGTGTTTTTAAACTGGGTAAATATGCCGAACTCTTGCCAACTTCAGCTATCAACGGCTTACTAGCAGGTATTGGGTTTATTATCGTTGTTAAACAGATTGATGAATTTTTTGGCTATACTCCAGAGGGTGTTTCACCCATCGAAAATTTTCAAGAAATTCCAGCAGGCATATTAAACCTTAATCCCATTGCCACTTGTATCGCGCTTATTAGCGTTATTTTTCTATACATACACCCGAAAGTACCCATTAAATTGATTCGACGAATTCCCGCCGCTATTTGGGTTTTACTAATGGGTTTGCCCTGGACGCTTGCTTTTAATATGCAAAATGCAGATTCAGCCGTTTTCTTGGGGATGGATGTGGAGCTTACCAGAGACCTTCTAGTTCGCTTGCCGCATGATGTGATTCATTCAATGGTATTTCCAGTATTTGATCGAATTTGGGAGTCTATGTTTTGGGTCCATTCTTTTTCTATTTTCATCATCTTACTGGTCGAGAATTTATTAAGTGCGAAGGCAGTTGATAAAATGGATCCTTTAAACCGAAAAACAGACTTAAATAAGGACTTAACCAGTAGTGGGTTTACAACTGCTCTTTCTTCTGCACTTGGGGGGATTCCAGCAATCACTGTAATTATAAGAAGTAGTGTAAATGTAAATGTGGGTGGCAGGCAGAGACTAAGTAATATAGCACATGGTGCATTTTTGATTTTGATATTATTCTTTGCTGTATCTATGTTAAACTTAGTTCCAAAAGCAGCTTTAGCTGGAATATTAGTTTTCACCGGTTACCGCTTATGCTCACCAAAGAAATTCTACGATGCCTTAGAAATGGGTTGGGAACAATTGTTAATTTTTGTTATTGCTTTTTGGTTTACCATAAATAATGGGTTGGTTGTTGGTATTATAGCAGGAACGCTATTTGACTTTATTCTTACCTCTTTCTTTTCAGGGATGACCTTAAAACAATTCTGGAGGGCTTCTCGGAATCCAAAATTTTCATACACCGAAGAGGAAAATAAAAAAGTAGCTATTTCAGCCAAAGGAGTTATTAATTTTCTGGGTGCATTGAAAATGCAAAAAGTTATAAATAAAATCCCAGATGAAAGCACAGTGGCTTTCAATTTTGCCAATGCCAAATTGGTTGATCATACCATGTTAGAGATGGTTCACAATACGGCCGATGTGTTCGAGAAGAAAGGAGGCCAGTTTAGTATAACAGGCTTAGAGAAATTCCACAGTTCTTCCCCCCATCATTTGGCCCTGAGGTTGAGTGACAGTGTTTGGAAAAGAAATAGAGGTTTGACCCGAAGGCAAAATAAATTGAAAGATGTTTGCCGTGAAAAAGGATATGAATTCGATTCAGAAATCATTCATAAAAATGCATCCTTACAAACTTTCCCCTTCTTTAGTACGAGGCCTCCACAGTTTAGAAAAAACTCTATTCGAGGAAATTTTGAGCAGAATAAAACTCCTTGGGTATTATGTGATTTGAATTTCCATGAGGGTGAGTGGGTCGCTCAAAATGAGTTGCATACCACGATCATTCGTTTTACTAGCCCATGTCCCGTTCCATCATTTAGCGTAGAGCCTGAGCAAGTTTACGATCGACTTAGAGAAATTGCTGTGCATACAGATGTGCATGTTGCATCTGAACAACTGGATCGAAAACTTTTGATAAAGGGAGATGATGAGGAAGGTATTCAGGCTTTCTTTGGAAAAGAAATTTGTGACTATCTTATAAGCAAAGAAGAGTCCTTTTATATTGAGAGTAACGGAAAAGAGATTGTAGTTTTCGAGCATATTAGATATGCCACAGAAGAAGAAATTACCGTTTTAATTGAATTTACCGAAGGCTTGCACAATACCATCTGTAATTCTATATAAGCCTATTTTCTTTAGTTTTGAAGAATAGTCCAAAGCTTGTCTTTTAATTCTTGAAGCCCTTGTTGAGCTACAGAACTAAAAAAGTGTACCGGGACAGAGAATTCATTGGCTATGGCATCCTTTAACTCATCATCCAACATATCCGATTTTGAAATAGAAATCATGTGTTCTTTAGTCAAGAGTTCAGGGTTGAACTTCTCAAGTTCATTAACTAAGATTTGATACTCCTTTAAATGATCATCGCTATCGGCAGGAATTAAGAAAAGAAGGACTGAGTTTCTTTCAATATGTCTTAAAAAGCGATGTCCAAGCCCTTTTCCTTCATGAGCTCCTTCGATAATTCCGGGTATATCAGCCATTACAAAACTCCTGTAATCTCTGTAGGGAATAACCCCTAAATTTGGAACTAAAGTAGTAAATGGATAATTGGCAATTTCGGGTTTAGCGGCAGAAACAACACTCAGTAACGTGCTTTTTCCAGCATTAGGGAACCCAACTAATCCAACATCTGCAAGAACTTTTAACTCAAGAATTAAGGTTTGCTCAATGCCCGTCTCGCCAGGTTGTGCATATTTAGGTGCTTGGTTGGTGCTCGTTTTAAATTTGCTGTTTCCTAGGCCTCCTTTACCCCCTGAAAGAAGCGTAAGTTCTTCCCCTTCCTCCGTTATTTCTCCAAGGAATTCCTTCGTTTCAAAATCTCTAGCTACGGTTCCCAGTGGGACATCCAAAAGTATATTTTGTCCGCTTTTACCCGTACTGTGGCTTTCGCCGCCGGGGTTTCCATGGTCTGCAAAAATATGTTTACGGAACTTTAGATGGATTAAGGTCCAGAGTTGTTTGTTTCCTCTGAGTATGATATCACCACCTTTACCTCCATCTCCTCCGTCCGGTCCCCCTTTAGGGTTTCCCTTCGATCTGTGATAGTGATGGCTACCAGCTCCCCCATTACCACTTTTAAAAAATATTTTTACGTAATCAATAAAGTTGCTTTCCGCCATTTATGTTGCAAAGGTAAGCGGATTTATTGTCCCTATGAATGAATAATTAGTGCTCTGCTTTTACAGGTTGAGAAAACCACTTTTTCTTTACCATATTTAGCAAAAACCACCATAAATAGACTAGTAATAGGCCTAATAGAGCACCAAAGAAAACATCAAAGAAGAAGTGCTTTCCTAAGTATACTCTACTGTAAGCAATTAGGACTGCCCAGATAACAAATGCAGCTCTTTTCCAACGTCTCAAAGAAAAGACCAAAATCACAAATGTTGCAACAGCTGCATGATTTGCGGCATGGCTGCTCACAAATCCATAGGATGGACTTTTCCCGATAGGTAATCTGGGGTTCAATTCAACAATATTACAGGGCCTGGTTCTTTCAAAGCCAGGTTTCATAAGCTTACTACTAATTAAATCAGCGCTTGAAACCGCAAGAATTAAAGTCAATATATATAACCAACTTATTCTTCCATATTGCTTAATTAGAAAAAGAAGTATGAGCAAATACAGAGGAATCCACAAAAACTTATTACTCATGGCTGCCATAAAAACATCTAGTGTTTCACTAGCCATTTCCTGATTAATCACCTTAAAAAGCCAAAAGTCTATATTCTTAAACCAGTTTAACATTTCTTACTAATAATTATAATTCGTTTGGATGTGTTTGCCTCAAATGGGGCTAAGGTATAATCTCCCCAGACTTTTTGAACTTGGAGCCCTGCTTCTTCATGAAGACTTTTTAATGTTTCGAGAGAGTATATCTTCACTTGCTCGGTATACACCCGATCCACACCATCCTTTTTAAACGTTATTTGTTTCTTAATGAACCCGTTTTCAAGGTACTTTTTGATGAAATATGTGTTTTTTGGCTTTTCAATAAGAGTCTGCAAAGGAAGAGAGGGTTTAATTGGTTGAGCGTTAATGTAATCCTGAATGAATACTCCCCCTTTTTTTAGAGCCTCAAATTGGTTTTTAAGAATAGCTGCATCTGTTTCTTCTTTTTCAAAATAACCAAAAGAGGTAAATAAATTAAAGACATAATCAATATTTTGAACCGGCAGTGCTTTACGCATGTCATGAACCTCAAACCTTGCTCCATTTTGGGCATTTTTAATGGCGTAAGAAATGCTGTTTTCACTCAAGTCTAAGCCAAGAACATTCATTTCTAATTTGGCCAAGGTGTTGGAATGTCTTCCTTTACCACAGGCTAAATCAATGCAATGGCTTTTAGATGGAATTTTTAGTTTTTCACAAAGTATGCTAATAAATTTCTCAGCTTCAGTATAATCACGATGTCCATATAATTCGTGATATTCTTCGGTGTCGAACCAAGATTTAAACCACTGTATTTGTTCCGCCGACATCGTTTCAAAAATACTGCAAATATCATCGTTCTTAGCAAATAATAATTTTTAAGAAAAGATGAGGGGAAACAATACCAGAGGCCCATTATATTTTAGCTTAAGACCAAGAATATAAGTCAGATGATATTTTCAAAAGATATTTTAGATTTGGCAAATACAATTAGCAAAGCAAAGTATCTTTGCCCCAATGGCTATAGTGATCAAAACACCAGAGCAAATTGAAGGCATCAGAAAGAGTTCTGCCTTAGCTGCTAAAACGTTAAAACACTTGGAACAGTTCATAAAACCTGGAATAAAAACCATTGAACTAGATCAAATTGCAGAAGATTTTATTAAAGCGAACCATGCCACACCCGCAACTAAAGGATATAGAGGGTATAAACATGCCACCTGTATTTCACCCAACGATGTAGTTTGTCATGGGGTTCCAAACAATACAGTTCTTCAACATGGCGACATCGTAAATATTGATGTAACTACTATACTTAATGGATACTTTGGAGATACATGTCGAATGTATATGGTAGGAGAGGTGAGTGAATATGCTGAGAAACTAGTTCAAACCACTAAGGAGTGTTTAAGAATTGGGATGGAACAATGCTATCCCGAGAATCATTTAAATAATATTGGATACCACATTGCACAGCATGCCCATAAGCATAGATATAGTGTAGTGTATGAGTTTTGTGGACACGGTGTTGGTCTTAAGTTTCATGAAGACCCTGAGGTGAGCCATATTGCAGAAAAGAATACGGGGCCCCTATTAAAGCCAGGGATGATTTTCACCATCGAACCCATGATTAATGGAGGAAAGGCCAGGTGCAAAGTTGACCGCAAAGATGGATGGACTGCTAGAACTATTGATGGCAGATTAAGTGCACAGTTTGAGCACACTATTCTAATTACAGATACGGGCTATGAAGCCTTAACAGATATTTACGGAGATTTCTAAATGAAAGTAAGTGCCATTGATACCGGTTTTTTTAAGCTAGATGGAGGAGCAATGTATGGAGTGGTTCCTAAAACTATTTGGAATAAATTTAATCCAGCCGATGAAAACAACATGTGCAATTGGGCTATGCGATGTTTATTGGTAGAAACAGGCAATAGGAAAGTCCTTATTGATACGGGTATTGGAACAAAGCAAAGTCATAAATTTTATTCGTATTACTTCCTAAATGGAAACGATACACTTTTGGGCTCTTTATCCTTAAAAGGTCTAGAACCAAAGGATATTACAGATGTAGTGCTTACTCATTTGCATTTTGACCATGTGGGAGGAGCCGTAGTTAAGAATAATGATGGAGTCTTAGTTCCAACTTTTCCAAATGCTACGTATCATGTATCTAAAAAACATTGGGATCATGCCTGTTATCCCAACCCGCGTGAGAAAGCTAGTTTTTTAGGAGAGAATTTTTTGCCTCTGCAGGAACATAGGGTTCTTCGTTTTACGAACAAAGACGAGGAGATTGCCCCCGGAATATGGGCGCATACCGTTGGAGGGCATACGGTGGATATGATATGCCCAAAAATAGAAACAGAGGATGGGATCCTCTTATATGCCGCTGATTTATTTCCTTCTTCTTCTCATATTCCCGTGAATTATGTGATGGGATATGATATCGAACCCCTCATTACAATGGAAGAAAGGCAAAAAACCAATGAGATGGCCCTCTCAGAAAATTGGAGTTATTTCTTAGAACACGACCATATCCACGAGACCTGTAAAGTATTCAGGGATGAGAGAGGGCGATTTAGGGCAGTCGATATGAATCGCCTGTAGATCTATTATCTGTTTGTGTACCTCACTCTTTTTGGTCGAATTCCTTTTGGAAGTTCTAAAACCTCCCCCAAAATAAAATAATCTACCTCTTTCACTGCGTTTAATACATAGGCGTATTTAGTGAAGCGACCTGCATGTACTTTTTTAGTGTAGAACATAAGCACAATAGAGTCTATTTGTTCTGGCTGTATAGTATCTTTTGGGTAGATCGGCGCTGTGCATTGACAGCCTGGATGCACTTGCAATATTTTTAAAGGTTCCTTAAGGACAGTAAAATAAAATACTGCCTCAATGGTATCGCCTAAATAATGGGTCTTTGTAAAAATGGTATCTGAACCAAGAGTAAAAATGCCTTTTTCCGGAATCTCTTTTAACAAAGGAGTGCCAATGATCTGATTTTTTGAATGGTAAGCTCTTTTTTTTGGATCTATTCTTTTAAGTGAATGGCAGGCAATAGTATGAATGAAAAAAAAGCCGGCAAAGCCAGCTTTTAAAAGGGGATATAGTCTTCCTTTATTATCCACCGATAATTACAGGAGATTTTGGTTTTTCTGGTTCAGAAATAACAACACCTTTAATGGTTAGTGAGACGTTTCCACCTGTACTGTTCACAGTAATTGATTTATGAAATGTTCCAACGCGTCCTTTGCTATTGTATTGAGCAGAAATAATACCCGTTTCACCCGGTGCAATTTCTTCTTTGGTCCATAGGGGAGTGGTACATCCACAGCTTGCTCTAACATTGGTTAATTTAATTGAATCACTTCCTTTATTCGTAAAAACAAATTGGAAAGTAGCCACTTCTCCTTCGATAATGTTACCAAAATCGTGGTTTAGTTCAGTAAACTCGATTGTAGAAAGATCAGGTAGTGCTTTTTTAATCTCAGTAGCTGTTGATGTGGCATCTCCTTGAACTTGCGCTGTCGCAAAGGAAGACACTGCTAAAACCGAACTAAGTATAAGTAATTTCTTCATTATAGTTTGTCTCCAGATGCTCCAGCATCGCTTGTTACCGTACCTGTAATTGTTAATACTTGTGTAGTTCCATTGTCAAGAGTAACAGTAATGGTCTTTTTAAAGAAGCCAGGTCGCCCTTTCGTCCCATAACTTGCCTTTACATATCCCTTTTGACCGGGCATGATCGGCTCATGACTGTAATCACTTGCTGTACATCCACAACTTGGGTTTGCACTTTTAATGGTTATCGGTGCAACACCACTATTTTTAAAGTTAAACTCTGCATTTGCTTTAGGACCCATTTTTACAGTTCCGAAGTCATGTGTCGTTTTGGCCCATTCTACAGAATCAGAAACTTTTTGGGACGGATTAATAGCAAATAATGCAACCATTGATAGAGCTCCTAATCCGATAAACGTAAATATATTTTTCATTTCTTTCTAATTTTCAAGTGTTTACTAAGATAAGACAATCATTATGCCAAACTGCTTAATTTATTTAAATCGCGGTCAACAATAGATTGCAACTAATCACAAATATAGAGTCATACAGAGATATAAAAAAGCGGTTCTATAAATTGGGTTCTAAATATGAAAAAGCCCTATATAAATAAGTCGCTCCAAAGATTTGTAAGCCCAGCAAACTCTTCAATGCATCTGCCCGATAAAAGTTTCAACTATATGCGTCATTTTTTTCAGGTTATTGTAAATATTTATTGAATATATCGGATAATTTGGCAGTTTAGACTCCGAACCTATATCGAATGTAAAAGCAATAAATTAAATTTGTTCATTCATGAGCAAGATTAAACACCTTCTTATCATTTCATTTACATGTTTGCTCCTTGCATCTTTTAAAGTGGCTGATTCTTTTTTTGAGATATCTAAAAATATTGAGATTTTTAACAGTGTCTATAAAGAGGTCAATAAAAGCTATGTGGATGAAGTGCAACCTGGAACCTTAATTAAAAAGGGCATAGATGCCATGTTAGATGGCTTAGACCCCTATACTAACTTTTATTCTGAGAATCAAGCTGAAAAGGCTTTGCTTGATCGAATGGGAGAATATGGAGGAGTGGGTTGCAGAGTTAAAATCCGGGAGGGTGCCATTGTAGTTACAGAAGTTTTTACGGGATATGCTTTTAATAAATCGGATGTGAGAGCTGGAGATATCATAGAAGTTATTAATGGAAAAAGCCTTGTTAATAGCACAATAAATGATGTAAGTGTACTTTTAAGAGGTTCTGCCAATACGAGCTTTAATATGGTTGTAGATCGCGCTGGAAAGCGATTAAGCAAAAAGGTGAATCGAATGCAGATTCTGGATAAGAGTGTTCCTTACTATGCACCAATAAATAAAAATATAGCCTACATAAAACTCAATCAATTTGGAAGAGATGCTGCTTCTGAAATCAGAAATGCAATTGTTAAACTGGATGAAAGCGGTGTAAAAAATCAAGTTATTTTAGATTTAAGGTTTAACGGAGGAGGCCTTTTAAATGAGGCAGTTGATATTGTTGGTTTATTTGTTGGGAGAAATAAGAATATTGTAGACATGCGCGGAAGGACAGTGAGGAATAATAAAAAATGGTTCAGTCAGATGGAGCCAGTGGCTTTAAATAAAAAAATCACAGTTTTAATAAATAAAAAGAGTGCATCTGCCAGTGAGGTGGTGAGCGCCAGTTTACAAGATTTGGATAGGGGTATCATTTTAGGACAAACCTCCTTTGGAAAAGGGTTGGTCCAAAATTATTTTCAACTGCCGTATCGCACTCAGATGAAAATAACCACAGCTAAATATTATACTCCCAGTGGCCGTTGTATTCAGTTATTAGATTATAGTCATAGGCAAATGGATGGCTCTGTGGGCTCTGTCCCTGATAGTGCTAGAAAAAAATTCGTCACTACTACCGGGAGAATTGTTAAGGATGGTGGTGGAGTTCAACCAGATATTTATGTGGAGCCCTTTGGAGGTTTAGATATGTTTAAACAGCTTAATAAATATTATATCCCCTTTGATTTTGTGAATGACTACAGGAACAATCATGATACAATTACAACAACAGATTTCTTGACGGATTCGGAATTGAAGCAGTTTATAAAAACGGCTTCGACTAAACTGAGCATAGAGGTAGAGAATGAAATGAGGAAACAGTTAAGCACTTCATTTGAAAACGAAGTATTTGTTGCTAGTACGTTAAAAACAAGCCATATTAAGCAGTCCGTTGAAAATAATATTCTGAAAAACCTAAATGAGAACAAGTCTGTTATTAAGTTCTTGCTGGAAACAGAAATAATTAATAGGTATCACAATCAAGATTTAAAGTATAGAAAGATGTTTGAAGCTGATCCTGAAATTATAAAGGCCATTGAGGTAATGGGAACTGCAGTTTATTCTAAGATATTAAAGAAGTAAATAAATGGAAGTTATTATTTTATTAATGATAGGAATTGTTGGTGGATTTTTGGCAGGGATGCTTGGGGTCGGTGGCGGTATTATTTTTATTCCTATTCTTACCTACTTTTTTGAAAAAGAAGGCCTTGCTGCCGCAGATGTAGTCAAGGCAACATTGGCAAACTCTCTGTTCCTTGTTCTAGGAAGTGGAGTTAGCGGCACTTTGAGGCAGCTATCTGATAAATCTTTAAATTGGATAAATACTCTTGTAATAGGATTGCCCGGAGGTGCTGTGTCGTATTTGATATCGCAATCTATAGCAACGGGAGATTGGTATAAGCCATTTATTTTTCAATTGGTTTTTTTAGTATTCTTGAAATTAAGCATCCTTAAAATGCTGCTACCGAATAAAAAAGAATCTGGTGTTTCTATATCAGATAAATTACCCACCGGTAAAGCAGCGCTTGTTGGCGTCCTTGCAGGCTCTGTGGTTGCGATTAGTGGTCTTGGAGGGGGCATTGTAATGGTGCCTTTGTTTCAATGGTTATTTAAACTTGATTTTAAACAATCTTCCAGACTTTCTCTTTCTGTAATTCCTTTATTGGCCATTTTCCCTTTGATTCAATACCTATCCACTCAAAGCAGTTTGAATATACCACATACAGGTTTCATTGCTTGGAGTATTTTGCTTCCAACATTGCTTGGAGTATTGGTTTTTGCACCTATTGGAATAAAAGTAAGCCGGCGCACACCTACTACAGTATTACGCATTACTTTTGCGCTACTAACCATAATTATATTAATTAAAACATTATATGCGATTCTTCATTAAAATAAATTTTCTTATCCTTAGCTGTTTTCTTTCCTTCTCTGCAATAGCACAGACAGATATAAAACAAGTAAAAAAAGATATTGAATACCTGTCTTCAGATGCTCTTCAGGGAAGGCAGACGGGTTCTCCAGGGGAAGAATTATCTGCGCAATACATTGCTCAGCGATTCAAAGATTTAAAGCTTAAAAAGATCAATAAAAGTTATTATCAAGATTTTTCGATAACGCAATTGCGAATTGCTAAGCAGGATTCGAGGTTGGGGTTTTGTTCGGATGAAACAGGCCGAAAAAAAATGGGTGCCTTTAAGCTCCATGAAGGGTTTTATCCCATATCTCAATCCTCCAACAACGATAGCGCCTTTGGTAAAGTGATTGATTTGGGCTACGGTTTAATAAGCGAATCAGAGGATAGAAATGATTTTGAGAATTACAAAGATTTAGAAGGAAATATTTTCTTTGTTCGCTTGGGATACCCGACCATGGAGGAGGATATTCACAGCCCATTGGCAGATGTGAGCTCCGTTTCACAAAAAATTGAAAATTGTATTAAATATGGGGCGGCGGGGATTGTTTTTTTACCAGGTCCGGAAACAGCCGAGGTGCCAAAAGGGCAATTAGATAACTTTGCAAACATAAAAAATATCCCAATTGTTTATTCCGAAGGCTTAACAGAGAATCCACCTAGAAGGATGTACTGCTTTTTGAAAAGTTCCATTTATGCACCCAAGGTTAAGGCTCATAATGTTGCGGGATATCGGAATTATCATAAAAAAAAGACAATTGTAGTAGTAGCTCATCACGATCACATCGGTCTTGGAGAATACGGAAATTCGAGGCATACAGGAAGTCAAGAAATTCATAATGGAGCAGATGACAATGCCAGTGGAGTGGCAACAATGCTTGAGTTGGCTAGAACCTTGAAAGGACGCAAGTTTTGCAAACATAATTTTTTATTTTTAGCTGTTAGTGGAGAAGAACTGGGTTTGTTGGGCTCCAAATTCTTCGTGAATCACCCATTGGTCCCTATAGAGAAGATCAAGTATGTGATTAACATAGATATGTTGGGTCGCATGGATACTTCAAAACGAACTCTAGTTATCAATGGAACAGGTACCTCTCCTATTTGGGCTGAAACTATTGGGAAACTAGAATATGACACCACACAGTTGAAAATTGTGCAATCAAAATCTGGATTAGGTGCGAGTGATCACACCTCATTTTACTTAAAAGACATTCCGGTATTGCACTTCTTTTCAGGCCAACACGAGGATTATCACAAGCCCTCAGATGATGCGTGGAAAATAAATTACGAGGGCATGGAAAAGTCCATTGATATTATTACCCAATTTGTAAAATTGAACAATAAGAAAAAGGTAATTCCATTTACAAAAACGAAAGATGTTGCCAAAAAGAGTTCAAAATGGAAAGTAAGTTTGGGGGTTATGCCTGATTATACATTTGATGGGGTAGGCTTGCGAATAGATGGTGTTTCCGAGGGAAGACCTGCTAGTTTAGCTTCACTGGAATCAGGAGATGTTATCATCCAAATGGGCGAAATGAAAATTATAGATATTTATGATTATATGAAAGCGCTAAGTAAATTGAAAAAAGGCGATAAATTAGATGTAAAAGTCTTACGTAATGGCAGTGAAGTGATTAAAGAACTTAATTTTTAATGAAGATTATTGAACATATTAATCAGGCGAAAGAAACCTTATTTTCTTTTGAAATATTGCCCCCGCTCAAAGGGGAGAGTATCAGTAGTATTTATAGCGCTATTGATGGACTTCTGGAATTTAATCCTAGTTTTATTGATGTAACCTATCATCGGCAAGAATATATTTTAAAGAAGCGAAAGGATGGTAGTTTTGATCGAATTGCCACAAAAAAACGGCCTGGAACAGTAGCGATATGCGCAGCTATCCAGAACAAGTATAACATAGACGCTGTTCCTCATTTAATATGCGGTGGGTTTACCAGAGAAGATACAGAGAATGCACTCATAGATTTGCACTTTTTAGGTATAGATAATGTTCTAGCCCTTAGAGGCGATGCCTTAAGAACAGAACGAAGTTTTGTTCCAGAAGAAGGAGGCAATTCAAATGCCTTAGAATTGATCGAACAAATAGAGAACATGAATTCAGGGATTTATTTAGATGATGAATTAAGCAATGCGCACGTAACAAATTTTTGCATGGGTTCTGCTGGGTATCCTGAAAAGCACGGGGATGCACCAAATAAGCAATCAGATATGAAGTTTCTTAAAAGAAAAGTAGATGCCGGCGCAGAATTTATTATAACGCAGATGTTTTTTGATAATAAAGGGTTCTTTGAATTTGTAGATGCTTGCCGGGAAAATGGAATTAATGTTCCTATTATCCCAGGAATTAAGCCCATAGCCACTAAAAAGCAACTTCAAGTCTTGCCCAATGTTTTTAATATTGAAATACCTGTTGAACTTTCAAATAAAGTAGAAGCTTGTTCAAACAACGGAGAAGTAAGACAAATTGGTATTGATTGGGCTATAAAACAATGTAAAGAGCTCATCGAAGCAAAAGTTCCAGTGCTCCATTTTTATACCATGGGAAAAGTGGCCAGTACAAAGGCCATTTGTTCAAAAATTTTTAAATAGTGCCAATTGGACGCTCTTGTACTTAAAAGCACCGGCAGTTGGTATCAAGTGGAGACCCTAGATGGGGCTATTCTTGAAGCAAGAATCAGAGGTAAATTCCGATTAGTGGAGAAGGATATTTCAAATCCCATTGCTGTGGGTGATCTCGTTCGTATTGAAGAGGATCCTAATTTTGCAGATACCGCTCAGATTGTTGAGATATACAATCGAAAAAATTACATTATTCGAAAGTCAAATAAGCTCAGTAGTAAAAGGCAAATACTGGCATCCAATTTAGATTTGGGTTTAATGGTAGCTTCCTTGGTTGCACCCAGTACATCCAGGGGTTTTATCGATCGTTTTTTGGCTTGTTGTGAAGCTTACCACATTCCTGCAGCTATATTCTTTAATAAGACTGATTTACTCGAAGATGATGGCATTGAATTAAGCGTGGAAATGTCCAAAGAATATTCAGATTTAGGTTATACAACCTTTGTAGGAAGCGCTACCACTGGTCATGGTGCCGATGAATTAAAAGCCTTTTTATTTAATAAAACAACCTTATTAGCTGGGCATAGTGGGGTAGGTAAATCTACCTTGTTAAATAAACTATATCCCGAATCTCTGGCTAAAGTTGGAGCCATTAGTGAAACGCATCTAAAGGGGAAACACACTACAACTTTTGCTCAAATGTATGTGATAGATAAAACCAGGATTATCGATACTCCTGGAATTAGGGATTTTGGCTTGGTGGATATAGTTAAGCAAGAGCTAGCTCATACTTTTCCAGAGTTTAGACACCATATGAGCGCCTGTAAATTCAATGATTGCCTTCATATAAATGAACCTGAATGTGCGGTTAAAAATGCGGTGGAGCAGCATACCATTAATCCCGAGAGATACTACTCATATTTGAGTATGTACCATAACGAGGATAGCTTTAACTAGTTTCCGTTTGTAAGCATTCAATAATATCCTCCTCGGAAAAACCACATTCTTCATATAATTCGGTATTAGAGCCATGAGATACAAAATGGTCTTTTATTCCTAAGGTATGGATGGTTGATCTTATGTCGGTTTCTTGTATTTTAGATTTGATGAATTCGCCAATACCCCCCTTTAGGCTTCCATCCTCAATAATAATGATGTTTGAATGGTTAGATATGTAAGAAATAATTTCTTCTATTGGAAGGGGTTTAAGATAAAGCGGTTGAATCCAGGTGAAGTTATAACCCATTATTTTTGAGACAATAGATGCGCTATTTCCAATGCTTATAACCAAATTAATACTTCCTTTTTTATGTTCAATTAAAGTTTTATCCGATGCAGATAAAGAAATTTCACTTGGGATATTTCCCTTTGGATATCTAATAATAAATGGGGATTTAGTTGTACTTGCTTGCTCTAAAATATATCTAAACTGCTCTTCATTGGCGGGTGCTGTTATAGTTAGGTTGGGTATGGGTAGCAAGTAAGATAAATCAAATACACCATGATGAGTAGGTCCGTCTTCTCCAACTAATCCAGCCCGATCAACAGCGATGACAACAGGTAAGTTTTGCAATGCAATATCATGAATTAGCTGGTCATAAGCACGCTGTAAAAAAGTGCTGTAGATATTAACAAAAGGGATAAACCCTTGGGTGGCCATCCCTGCTGCAAAGGTTAAGGCGTGTTGCTCAGCTATGCCTACATCAAAGCTTCTTTCTGGATAAAGCTTCATAAATATACTTAGCCCACTTCCACTGGGCATCGCTGGGGTTATGGCAGCAATTTTTTCATTGGTCTTTGCCAATTCAACAAGGCATTCACCAAATACATCTTGCCATTTTTTTTGCGCCGGTTGATGTTTATTTATTTTAACATATTTAGATCGCGCATGAAATTGCGTTTGCCTTTTTTCGGCAGGCTCATATCCCTTGCCTTTAATGGTCTTAATATGAATGATTTGAGGGATATTTAGCTCCTTTGCTTTGCTTAAAACTTTATTTAAATCTGTAATATTATGTCCATCAATGGGTCCCGTATATTTAATGCCAAAATTATCAAAAATATTTGCTGCACAATTTGTAATATTTTGTAAATGCGCATCAATATTCCCTGTATTAGGATCAATTCCAATATGATTATCATTAATGATAATTATCAAATTCAGGTTTTTTTTCGGTATGTTATTTAATGCTTCCCAAACCATTCCTCCTGTTAAAGCACCATCACCAACAATAGCAATTGTTTTACTGTTGTCATGGCTCAAGAGTTTTGCTGTTGCTATACCTATACTTGCGCTTAATGCAGTACTGCTATGCCCTGTGCCAAAGGCGTCATATTCTGATTCATCCATTTTTGGGAAGCCACTAAGACCATCTTTTTGCCTGATTGTATTTAAAGATTCTCTTCTTCCTGTGAGCATTTTATAAATATAGGATTGATGACCTACATCCCATATTATTGAATCTTTTGGAGGGGCGAAGTTTGCCAGCAGAGCAGCAGTTAGCTCTACAACTCCTAGGTTTCCAGCAAAGTGCCCACCAGTTTCAAGAATGGTCTCAATGAACTCTTCTCTTAAAGTGTTGCATAATTCTATAATTTCTTCATTATTTAGATGATTAAGATAATATTTATTTTGCTCTATCACTCAGTTATTTTTTAGTTTATTAGTAGATATTTTTTTTTAATAGATTGTTTTTTTATATTTGTATATACTCAATTACATACTCAACATGTTTCAATCAAAAATCACGAAAGGCCATTATCAATGTTAAACTTCGAAAGCAAAGTTAAGAAACAGACTTTAAAGCTTAAAGCAATAAGAGCAGATCTTAAATTAATAAAAGACGAAGTAAAGGAGCTTAAGGAACTTTTACAGATCGCAATAAAATCTGCAGCGAATAAAAGAGGTCCTGGCCGCCCACGCATACATCCTATAAAAACAGGTCCCAAACGTCCGGTTGGTAGGCCAAGGATACACCCCGTTGATACAGGTCCTAAGCGTCCAGTGGGCCGCCCAAGAATTCACCCGGTTAAAACGGGTCCTAAGCGTCCAGTGGGTCGTCCAAGAATTCATCCAGTTAAAACGGGTCCCAAACGTCCCGTGGGCAGGCCAAGAATACACCCGGTTGAAACGGGTCCGAAACGACCAGTGGGTAGGCCAACAAAAACGGATAGCTAATATTTCTTCAGATAGAAGAAACCTTATGAAATATGCAAAAATCTATTTTTTTGCTGTATATCTTTTGAGAGAGTTGGACTAAATGACTTGAATATTTCAAGCATTTGTTCATCATAAATAGGGTTTATTTCAAAGTAAGCTTTTCCCTTAAAATTTTGCAATTTCATTTCCCTTGCTATTCTCTTGTAGAAAATTAGAGGATCTCCTGATAATGTAAAAAGGGCTTTTTCTGGTTCAAAGTTTAACACTGTTTTTGACATCGTGGCTTTCTCAGATTCGTCAATATATGGTGGGTTAGAAACAAGAATATTAATGTCTTTTAGGTCAAAATTTTCTTTCAAAACGTCTACTTTTTTAAATGTCAGTCTTGAACTTATTTTAAGTTGTCTCGCATTCAGCTGGGCAATTTTTATAGCTTTTGCGTCAATATCTAAGCCCAATGCGTTCCATTGAGGCCTGTTTTTTAATAGAATTACCGGAATGCATCCGGATCCAGTCCCAATATCAAGTACATTCAAAGCGCTCCCTTTATTTTCTTCCAAAATAAGGTGTACTAACTCTTCTGTTTCTGATCTTGGAATGAGCGTATGTTCATTTACTTTTATATCTACATTATAAAAGGGGGCTAGCCCCAAAACATATTGTAGTGGCTTTTGTGTATTTAGTGCGATGAGTTGTTTGTCTATTTCTGCTATTATCTTATTCTCAAGGGTTAAGTCAGGCCAATATCCATTGGAATGTACTTTGTGGAAATGAAGTAGTTCTTTAAAAATAGCTTGGTGTTCTTCTTTGGGGTGTCCGCTTAAACGCTGACTAAACTGAATAAAGTAATCGGATGCTAGCATTATTGCCTTTTTAAAATTGTAAAAACGAGTTTTGCCCTTTCTATAGACCCGTCATTTGCAATAGCTTCAACAAGGGCAATGTAATTACCCATGGGTGCCTTGCCATTATTGAAAACACCGTCCCATTCTATGATTTCGCCTCGCCCCAGTAATTGTTGAGATTTTACTTTTCTCATAAGCTGCCCATATTCGTTATAAATGGTAAGGTTGATGGCTGCCGGTAGCTTTTGACTATTTATTTTTATCAATAACTTATCTTCCCAACCATCGCCATCTGGGCTAATAGTTTTGGATAATAAGGTAGCAAACGAAGAGGAGCTAGGAATATTTCTGAACTGGGAATTTTTGTATCCTGGAGTTCCATAATTTACTTTATAAGAAGCGCTGCTCCAGTGTTCATTCGTAGTATCCAAGTGACTTCGTTCTAAGCTAACACCGTCCTCATCTACTAAAAGTTCAAAATGTAGGTCATCTTCATAATCAAAGGAGTATAGCTTAAGGTTGGTTTTAGATATGAGCAAAACGGTACCTTTATCATTTGAATAGGTAGGCATTTTATCTATTTCAGTAACTGATGCAGATGAGGGAGGGTTATACTGGCTTAATGTGTTTAATTTACTAGTAGTAACAGCTAAATAGGACTGGGGCAAAATAGTAAGCGGGCTTGTGTAGATCTGAAATGCATCCTTGATACTTCCATCATCATTCGCATTCGCAATAAAAACTTCTTGCAAGTCAATAATTTTATTGCTGCGGTTGTAGATTTCTACATAATCATCATCATTGTTTTTGGGATTAAATAATATTTCGTTGACGATTAAATCCCAGGGATTGAGTTCTTTTTCTGTTTTTTCCCCAAATTGGACAATGGTCTTTGATAGGTTTCTTCCATCACAACTTTTAAAACCAATGAGTTCTAAATCATGGATAGCATCTGGAACTAAGGGAAAAGAGGAGCTCAGGATTAATTCCGATCCATTAACGCTTAGGATGTCTAAATCCACTCCTACATCAGAAATTTTTGCTATACAACTGGAGCAATCTGAACTATTTTCGTTAAATAACACATGAATTTTTCCGTCTTTCACAAAGGTACTTTCAATGGTAAAATCTGCCTCAATGACGATGGACCCATTTGCTGTGTTTAAGGTTCCTGGGCTCCCTCCGGAATTTTGGTTCGAGGTCCAATTATTTGCACCCAAACAAAACTTCTGAGTATCAATCATTTCTAAGCTCCACCCACCTTGCTTTTTTAGCGCATTTTCATGCCAATCGGATTTGTAATTTACTTGGTGAATGATATTTCCCGATGCAGTTTTTATGGATATTTGATCTCCATCATTATTTAAACTAGGGAAACTGGAGAGCGGAATCCATTGGCCGTATTTACTCATAGTATCATCCTCATGAGAGAGAATTGCATATGAAAAAGGTTTTAGGCTAATCTCGGGCATATCAACTGTATTTGTTGCATCCGAGAAAGTGTACTGCGAAAGATCTATATATTTTGCGCTTCGATTGTATATTTCTACATATTCATTATTGGGCAGGCCGCTAACAACTGGGGATGGAATGCTCATGATTTCTGTAAGAATGATATCTCCAAATAAGGCTGAGTCAAATTGTATATTGAACCAATTATACCTTGAAAGTGATGTTCGATTCCCTGATAAATCTTCGATATCTTTTAATTCTACGGTTACAGATTTGTTTTTAGGAAAGGGATTTGAAAAACGAGCCTTGAGGCTGCTGCTCGGGAATGAGTTGAGAATATTCTCGGCGGATACTCCATTTATTGTAAGTTGTAGATTGCCAATGCTTTTTATAGGTTCGGTTAGGCGAATTTCAATATCTGTATTGTTTAAAGCACTTGCTGACACTATTTGCGGAGGTGTGCTATCGACAGGCGGTTGACCAACAAAAAAATTATCGAAATAATGTTTACCTGCATTCGATTTACTTTGCTTTATAAAAGCCCCAAAATAGGTTGATAAGTTAGCCGCATTGTCTGAGTAGGAGCCTTCTTTGCTATACGAAATGGTTCCCGATGGTTTTTGATATAAGTGCCAAGAGTCTTTTTTATACTCAACAGAAACGTCAAAGGCACTACTGCTTTTATCCAGTAAATCGTCTGTTCCAGATATTATCTCGGTAGAGATTCCGTTCGATAACCGATAGAGGCTGATTTCATCTTTCGTATTTCCAATTTTGACGTAGTACCCATTTTGTGAATTCTCTACCAATGAATCGGAACTTAGAAATACATGTACGTAATTGGCTGAAGATGGGTTGAAGCTAAGTTTGAAGCTAAAATTCCAAATGGAAATATTTGAACCTAAAAGGGTGCTTATTCCAAAACTAGTGGCATCCTCCTTGTTGCTTCTTAATTCTGAATCATCTATGATGAAATCCCCAGAAACAGATGTCCATGAGGGATTAGCGCTAAAATTACCATCATTAAAACTATCGGTGAATTGACCAAAAATAGGGGACAGGTAAAGGATGGAGATTAGCGGTAGTAGAATGCGCGGCATACTCTACGAAAATAGTGATTCTAAGGGGTAAAGCAATGCAACTAAATGTCTCTTCCCTTCCATTCTGCTTTTCCAATTAAGACATGAATAAAAACAAGGGGAATAATGAGTATTTGAAACACACTACTTAGCAGTGCATAGGCATAGTCAATTTTGATTTGGAAGAACGGTTTGATCGCAATAAACCAAATTAAATCTATGGTGATTTTTGCACCCAAAACAAGTGCCAAAGGAAGGTATTGATTGTTGCAAATGGCGAGGATGGATAGGGTTAAATATGCAATGAATAGCAGTTGACTGATCAGGTATTTTTTGATTAAGCCATTGGGATATTCTTTCACCTTCTTACCCCAACGAATACGCTGGTGGATAAACGATTTCCAGTTGGGCATGGATTGAGAATAGACCATCGCATTTGTTGAACTTAAAGCAGCTATTTTAGCACCTGCTTTCATAAATAAATGCATTAAAAACTCGTCGTCTCCACCGGCATGGGCTTTATTGCTTGAATAGCCGCCAAGAGATAAAAATAAATCTCGTTTGAATCCAAAGTTTGCTCCATTAGCCATGTTTGGCTTATTCGCCTTTGCATCCATTAGGCCAAAGGCCACTAGACTAGTATTTTCAAGCATTCCATAATTTGCAATGAAATTATTTTTAGCAGAAAATGAAACAGGCCCTAAAATCATGTCTTTATTTTGTTGAAAATACTGATTGAACTCCGTCAAAATTTCAGAGTGAACCTTAATATCTGTGTCCCAAGTAATAATAAAGTTATTTTTAGCGTGCGCAATGCCTGTTTCTAAAGCCCCTTTTTTACCTGGCTCTTTTTTGTTGGTAACCAATAGTAATGGGCTGCTGTGATTTCTAATTATATCTGATCCCTTATCTGCAGAGGAATCATCTACAAAAATGAACTCATGGTTCGCATAGTTTAAGCCTTTTAGACTTTTTAATAGGTTGGGAAGATTGCTTGCTTCGTTTTTGAAGGGTAGAATAATACTTAATGGCAGTTCTTTTGTGTTTTTATAAGGTGTTTCTTTCGGGAAATTTTTGAATCTAAAAATCTGAATTGCCATATAGAAGCAATACACAAAACCGAGTATGTAAAAAGCCCAAATCATCGTTTGCGGAGAGCGATCAATACGACTCCTACTAGTGAAGGAAATATAACGGATGCAAGATAGTTAATAATAGATGCAGCAATAAGGACTGTTTCATTGGCTCCCATAGCTTTAAAAACAACTAATGGCAACAGAATGCGAACGGGTCCATCTGTTAGAAGCATCCCGGGGGCAAAACTTTGCATAAAATAGATGGCACAAATGCCACTATATAGTTGTGTCCAGCTCAGTTCTGTCATTCCGTGAAGTACAAAGGCATATGCGCTCAGAAAAAACAGAAATCGCAGGAGGGCAATTGCTGAAACTTGAAAAAGTACTTTTAGGGTTAGTAGCTTGAAATTTTCACGAATGTCAAGCATCCATTTCTTAAGTTTTGGATGTTGGTAGGCCACGGAAATAGAGAGTATTGCCAAACTACCAATAATTAAAAATTTTTGCCAGTTCATGGTAGTAACTGCAGCGTTTCCCAAAACATAAATAGCTGGAATGATGCATAAACTTAGGTTTACAAAGAGTTGTATGGTGCTGCTGATAAACGAGAGTGGAATGCTTAAAGCTCTCTTATCCGTATCTACAAAATACAGTTTTCCTAAATATTCGCCTATTTTATATGGGAGCAAATTGCCAACAGCCGTTCCGGATAAAACAGCCTTTATAGAAGTGGCTAACGGGCTAATTTGTATAGTATTTATTAACTTATGCCATTTAGCAGATTCCAGAAGCCAGTTGATTAGCGTACCTATAAATGCTCCAAAATATACCCACCAAGGGGTTTTTGCAAATACCTTACTTAAGGCATCTTTTGATGTTAGGTCTTTGATGTAGGTAAATGCCCAAATAGCAAAAGCAGCGAAAATAAAGTATTTAGCGATATCAAGAACGCCGAATTTTTTCTTCTTCGGGGCGTCAACCATGGATTTTATGATTTATGATTAAGTATTTTTTGTTCGATGGCTGTTGTTGAGTATCCATCTAAGAACTCAATAGTTTCAACAGACCCTCCCCAGGACAGCACTTCTTTTCCTCCTACAATATCTTCTACCTTATAGTCGGCACCCTTCACTAGCACATTTGGTTTCAATGCTTTTATAAGCTCAAGAGGAGTATCTTCACTAAAAATAACGACTAGGTCAACAGATTCTAAGCCAGCCATTACTATACTTCGACTCGTTTCTGATTGAAGGGGTCTATTGGGAGATTTTTGCATGCGCTGGACGCTTTGGTCGCTATTTAAACCTAGAACCAGTTTATGACCTAATGCTTTTGCTTTTTTTAGATAGGACACATGTCCTGCGTGAAGAATATCAAAGCAACCATTGGTAAAAACAGTCGTATGATTTTTACTTTCCCATTTTGCTACGGTATTTTGGGCTTCATCCCAAGATTGAATTTTATCCATTCTCTTTTTCAATTTTTTGAAGTTCTATCCACCATAGAAGGGCGCTTAAACCTCCAAGTGAAATAACTAATATATTCGATACGGCTAGATTAAATATTCCAAATGTCTCAGCATGTTCCGTTGGAACTTCGTAAACAGTGGTAAGTCCAAAGGAAATGGCTGCCCATACTCCTGCTCCTGCAGGCAGAGGGATCGCAATTCCTACGGCTGAAAAAAGCAAGGTTGAAAGTGAAGCCCAAAAATGTAAATGTTCGGTTACTTCCAATGCTTGCAATGTTCCATACACTCCCATCCAATAACCCACCCAAATAAGCACACTGTAAAAGATGAAAAGCCATGGGTTTTTAAGTGTGAAGATACTCCTAACGCCTTTTATGAGTCGTTGAATGATTCCATCTTCATCCTGAGGCTTTACTTTGCGTGATTTTAAAAACCATGTTAGACCTGCAATAGCTGCGATGAATAATAGGCTCGCTAACCACATAGGCATAAGCGGGGTAATCTTGCCAATTATATAGGTATCTACAAAATTCCAAATGTATTGATACTGCGCAGCTAGGCACAGAAAACAGAGACTGACCATAATTAGCATATCTACAATGCGCTCTGTGATAACGGTTCCAATTAAAAAATCTACGGGTGCTTTTTCACTCTTACTAGCTGTTGCACATCTGGCAATCTCACCTCCTCTACTTGTGGCAGTGTTTACAATGTAACCAATCATTACCGCATAAAAGCTTCGTCTGATATTTAGGTCATATCCACTGGGTTTAGTTAACATATTCCATCGAATGGCACGAATGACATGAGATGAAATTAGCCATACAATGGCAAACGATAACCAAGCAATATTTACGTTTTTAATGGAGGAAAAAGTCTGATTCCAATTGGTTTTATCATACACGTAGTAAAACACAACAAGAGCTAAAACGGCAAATATGATATTTATTATTTTCTTTTTCAGAGGCTTAGTCTGTTAATCTATTGTATTGCCCAGGGAAGATATTTTTCGGAGACCATTTTTTGGCCTCATCCATTTCCATTAGGGCAAAACTCATAATGATAAGTTCATCTCCTAATTGGCCTTGGCGAGCCGCAGATCCGTTTAGGCCAATAATGCCTGTTCCTCTTTCTCCTGCAATAATATAGGTTTCTATACGTGCCCCATTATTATTGTTTACTATAAGAACTTTTTGATTTGGAATCATCCCGGCAGCATCCACTAAATCCATATCAATGGTTACTGATCCTGTGTAGTTTAACTCAGTTTGAGTGAGTTTTACATTATGTATTTTAGAATAAAGTACTTCTAATTGCATGTGTTTTGCAAAAGTACAGCAAAATTAGCAGTGGAAATATACCTTAAATTATTATATCAATTTACTCTGGATCTCTAAAGCCATCCATCAGGTCAGTGGAAATTCCTGTATTGCTAAATCCACCATCGTGAAATAGATTCTGCATCGTAACCATTTTAGTATAATCGCTAAACATAGTGATTACATAATCGGCGCATGCATCTGCACTGGCATTGCCTAATGGACTCATTTTATTGGCGTAGTTATAAAAGGCATCAAATCCTCCTACACCACTGCCTGCGGTAGTCATGGTAGGACTTTGGCTAATGGTATTTACACGCACCTTTTTGGCTTTCCCGTAGTGATAACCAAAGCTTCTTGCAATGCTCTCTAACATACTTTTGGCTTCTGCCATTTCATTGTAGTCTGGAAAGGTTCTTTGCGCTGCTATATAGGATAAAGCCATAATGCTTCCCCAATCTTTAACAGCATCTTGCTTCCAAAGAACTTGCATTAAGCGGTGAAAACTCATTGCGCTGATATCTAAGGATGTATGCATCCAATCATAGTTTAAATCAGTATATGGCTTTTTCTTTCGAACATTTAGGCTCATTCCTACACTATGCAATACAAAATCAAATTTTCCGCCGAGCTTTTCCAAACTTTGGCTTACTAAATTTTCGAGATCTTCCATCTTGGTAACGTCGCAATAAATCACTTCAGTGTTTATTTCTTTTGCAAGGACTTCTGTTTGACCTATCTTTTTTGCTACAGGAGCATTGGTTAGAATAATCTCAGCTCCTTCTTCTACGCAGCGCTGAGCAACTTTCCACGCAATAGAGGCATCATTTAAAGCTCCAAATACAATCCCTTTTTTACCTTTTAAAATTCCGTTTGACATAACTAATGTATGCAACGAAAGTAATACGAAAGTTTAAGAATAGATAATGTCATCCTTTAACAATGATTGAAGTCCAGGCCTGAGCTAAAATTATAGGTTTTGTCGGATTGGTCTTACCTTAAAGGAGGAGCGGATACTAGACCTTATATTTTTGGTTGAAAGGGAAGGCTAATGCTCTTTTTTACGGAAACTATGCGAATAGCCATAACAACAAGCATGGAAACGGCAAGATTGAAATTGTCAAATTGCGAAAACTGTAACATTAAATAATACGTTAGCGCTCCTGCTAGGCATGCCGTGGCATATATTTCCTTTCTAAAAATAAGTGGGATGCGATTGGTCAGCACGTCTCTTATGACCCCTCCAAAAACGGCAGAAACAATACCCATCATAATGGCCATAGTTGGCGATAAACCGGCATCCAGTGTTTTTTGCATGCCCAGTACTGTAAAAAGAGCTATTCCTATTGTGTCAAATAGAAAAAAACTCTTTCTTAGGTGTTTGAAATATTTGCTGAAGAAGAAGCAAATGAAAAGTGCTACTCCCACAATATATATGTAGTTTGGGTCGAGCATCCAACCTACTGGTGTGGATCCAATAAGTAGGTCTCTTAGGGTGCCGCCACCCATGCTTGTCACGATGCCAATGATAATGGCGCCTATCAAATCAAATTTTTTTGAGGTAGCTGTTAAAATGCCGCTAATGGCAAAGACGAATGTTCCAAAGAGCTCTAAAAAGTAAATAAAAGTCATTTTTGAATGATGGGATCTTAAGTGGATTGAATATCGAGTGTAACGGTTCGTTGCATTGCCATTGTGCGCCACGAGAAGGCAAAAGCATACTCTATGGAAACACGAATCTTTTATAAGCTGTGTTGCAAAGATAATACAATATAAGGTTCAATATTGAGTGGTGAGCGATTGAAAATCTTGGCAAAAGGCCCTTGAAAGCCTTGCAATTAAAAGTATCTTTGCTCCCATGTTACGAACGCATCATTGTGGTGAATTAAGAGCTGCACATATCGGTCAGAAGGTAAACTTATGTGGATGGGTATCCAAAGTTAGAGACAAGGGGTTTGTTCTTTGGATTGATTTAAGAGATCGATATGGGATTACTCAATTGGTTTTAAATGAGGAAGTTTCTGATGAGGCTTCGCTTAAGACTGCCCGATCGTTGGGTCGTGAGTTTGTCCTATCCGTTCAGGGAGAAGTTATTGAGAGAGAAAGCAAAAATGATAAAATACCCAGTGGAGAAGTTGAAATACGCGTAGAAGCCATTGAAATCTTAAATGCATCTAAACTCCCTCCATTTACGATTGAAAACGATACGGATGGGGGTGAAGATTTACGAATGCAATACCGGTATCTGGATATTAGAAGAGATTCGGTGAAGGAAAAATTAATATTAAGGCATAAAGTGGCTCAACTGGTTCGAAATTATTTGAGCAATGAAGCTTTTATAGAAGTAGAAACTCCAGTTTTAATAAAAAGCACACCAGAAGGAGCCAGAGATTTTGTTGTGCCTAGCCGTTTAAACGAAAATGAATGGTATGCATTACCTCAGAGTCCGCAAACTTTTAAACAGTTGCTGATGGTGGGCGGAATGGATAAGTATTTTCAAATAGTAAAGTGTTTTAGAGATGAAGATTTACGTGCAGATAGACAACCTGAGTTCACTCAAATAGACTGTGAAATGAGCTTTGTGGAGCGAGAAGATATTCTTGCCATCTTTGAGGGCATGGCTAAGTATATTTTGAAAGAAGCGAAGGGATTGGATATGCCTGCATTTGATCGAATGACCTATGCTGACGCAATGAATTTGTATGGCAGCGATAAGCCTGATACACGTTTTGGGATGTCCTTTAATTATATTACGGAAGAGGCTCAAGGAAAAGGTTTTGGAATATTTGATTCAGCAGAATCTGTTATAGCCATTAATGTTAAAGATGGAAACTCATACACGCGAAAAGAAATTGATAAACTTACAGACTTTGTGAAATCACAGCAAGTAGGAGCCAAAGGGTTAATTTATTGCAGATGTAACGAGGACGGAAGTTTTAAAAGTTCGGTAGATAAATTCTATGATCAGGTTGCTCTAGGCCAATGGGCTTCTGTTTGCGGAGCGGAGGCAAATGACATCATCTTTGTTCTTTCGGGAGATAAAGCCACTACTCAAAGTCAAATGTCAGAATTGCGCTTACATATTGGAGAGCAAAGAGGTTTAAGAAATCCAGATGAATATAAAGCACTTTGGGTATTAGATTTTCCTTTATTGGAGTATGACATAGACAGTCAAAGGTACCATGCCATGCATCATCCATTTACAGCTCCATTAGAACAGGATTTGGATAAAATGGAATCAGCCCCTGGTGAGGTGAGAGCAAATGCCTATGATATGGTTATTAATGGAGTAGAAGTTGGGGGCGGTAGTATTCGAATATTTGATAAGGACTTGCAATCAAAAATGTTTAGTTTATTGGATTTTTCCGAGGAAGATGCCCAAGCTCAGTTTGGGTTTTTAATGCAGGCATTTGAGTATGGGGCTCCTCCACATGGCGGAATTGCTCTAGGTTTTGATAGGTTGTGCAGTTTGATTGGAGGAACCAGTAGTATTAGAGATTATATAGCTTTCCCTAAAAATAACTCAGGCCGTGACGTTATGATTGATGCGCCGGCTCCTTTAAATGCGGATCAATTGAAAGATTTAAATATAGGGTAGTCTCGGATATATCAGTTTTTTTGGTGTAACTGTATATTTTTCACCCTAGTTTCTGCATATGTCGGCAGGCCCTAGGGTATATAATAGCCTAAAACCCTCGAAAGAGTACTTGTGTAAATAATTATCCTTTTTATTCTTCAATATCACCACCTTTGACTTTAATTATTCTGTTCATTTGATGCTGCAAAATGATATAAACGGCAATGAGCATTACCGTGCCAATAAACAGAATAGCCAATTGTGAGCTTAGTTTTAGATGCTGGGGGAAAATAAAAATAATAACGATATTTATAACAGCCTGAGCCAGTAGGTAGTATACACTCACTTTTAAGTGAGATAGCTTTTTTATGTGAACCAATTTTTTAAATAGAAAGTCCCGGTGAGGAATAAAAATATTTTCACCTAGTATAAGCTTGTAGCAAACGGTAAGACCGGCATCTGCGCCAAAAATGCTAAAAAGCAAGAGATAGGCGTAGTTGCCTGATTTGAGCATTAAGCTAAACATTAAATAAAGAATCAGAAAGGCAATACTTATGGCTCCAACATCCCCAATAAATGCTTTGGCATGAACTCGGACATTAAATATGGCAAAAATGGCTAAGGGTATAATAATATTAATGATAAAGTCAGAATCAGTAAAAGGCCGAGCTTTATTCTCAAAATCAACTATACTTTCGTTGAGGAAAAGGAGAGAAAGTAAGACTAATATACTGTGCAAGGTAAGCATTCCATTTACCCCGTCCATAAAATTATAGGCATTAATTACTCCTATCCCTAAGAGTAAGCCCGCAGAGCCAATCGCTATGGCTTCTATTCCAGTACTTTGAAAAGGGAAGTGTGAAATCATTAATCCCAAGCCTATGCATTGAAAAATGAGCCGAAGAGAATGTTTTAGGAAGTAGACATCATCAATAAAACTAATGACACTTACTATCGTAAACCCAAAAACGAATCCCCAATTAAGAGACTCTGGTTGCCATAAATAGTAAACCAGAACAGCAATGGGAATCAAAACACCCATCCCTGTAACAGTTGGTATCCCATGACTACTTCTACTATTTGGATGAGCGACTAAACCCCAAACATTGGCCAATCGCATAAATGCAATTGCGGCCAACCCAATAGCTGCAGAAGAAACAGCCAAGAAATTAAAGTCCAACGCTTCCATTTAGTGGCAAAAATACTATAAATAGTCTTCACTATTTAAGGCTTTAATCTTCTTCCTATCTAATATTATACTGACTTATTATCGAGAGGCGTACATGGAGTCAATAACATCCGTGTATTTTTCGAGAACTACCTTGCGTTTAACACTCATTTTGGGAGTCATTTCACCAGTTTCAATACTAAATGGTCTGGATCGAATAACAAAGTTCTTCATTCGCTCAAATTTGGCTAACTTTTTCCCATGTTCTTTAAGTCCTTCAGCTAACCACTTATACATTTCATCATGGATAAGAATATCATCTGCTTTCTCAAAGAAATCAGGGCTTAAATTAAAGGTTTGCAGAGCCTCTTCGTGATTTGGGACAATAATTGCTGTGAGGTATTCACGCTTATCTCCAATAATGAAAATTTGATCGATTCTGTTGCTTTTTAGTAATGTACTCTCAATTTGGGTAGGGTATATATTCTTACCTAAACTAGTTTTAAGCATGTTTTTAAGGCGATCTGTTATTTTTAAATATCCCCTATCAAATCGTCCAATATCGCCTGAGTGAAACCAACCATCCTCATCAAAAACGTTGTCTGTTTCAGGTTTGTTTTTCCAGTAGCCTTGCATAATGTTTGGCCCTTTAATTAATATTTCACCTTCTTCACTTTCAAATTCAGGAGAAAAGCTATCGTAGGTTTGTTCCGCAATAATATCTTTGGTTTCAATGTTTTGAAGAGCCACTGTTTGGCTTGGTGCAACTCGGCCTACTGTTCCATAAAGCTGTCTTTCCCATTCGTTTATTGTAACAAAGGGGGATGTTTCAGTCAACCCGTAGCCTTCTTGTACTTTAAATCCAAGGTTAGCAAAAAATTCACCTACATGAGGTGCAAGAGCTCCACCACCTGAGACAAATAGTCTCATACGACCACCCATTTTTTCTTTGATTTTACTAAAAACAAGTTTATTTGCTATTCCATATTTGGCTGCATCTATAAGTCCTACTGTTTTGCCGGCATCTTTAATGAGCCTCACTTTTGTTCCCACTCCAAGTGCCCAAAAGAAAATCTTCTTTTTTACTCCTCCAGCATCACTTGCATTTTTAATGACTTTATCGTGTACACGTTCCAACAATCTTGGAACGCAACCCATTATAGTTGGTCTTATTTCACCAATATTTTGAGCAACTTTTTCCAAGCTTTCACTAAATGCAACCTGAGCTCCTATGTAACTGGTTAGGTAATATGTAGCCATTCGCTCGTATACATGACTTAGGGGTAGGAAGCTCAAGAAAAGATCGTTCTCATTTAGTGCAGGACACAATGTTACCGCATCGTAGCAGTTACTCATAAAGTTAAAGTGACTTAACATAGCCCCTTTTGGGACACCGGTGGTACCACTCGTATAAATTAGTGTGGCTAAGTCATCCCGTGTTACTGATGAAAAGCGCTTTTCAACTTCGGCGGTATAGTCTTTTGCTAAAGTTTTGCCTTCTTCAAGCACATGAGGCCAAAATAGAAATTTATCATCTAAATGCACCTCATTTTTTAAGTGTATTACTCTAAAAACCTCTGGGCAATCAGCCTCTATCTTTTTGAATTTTTTATAAAGAAATGGTGTTCCCACTAAAAGAACCTTTATACCAGAATCGTTAATGATAAATTTAGTTTCATCTGCTGTTAGGGTAGGGTATATGCTTACATTGACTAAACCCAGTTTTATAAGAGCCTGATCAATTACGTAATAATCCGGGCAATTATCAGTAATCATCCCTACACGGTCTCCTTTTTGGAGTCCTTGGCTAAGGAGCCAATTGGCAAAGTAGTTTACTTTGGTAAGTATATCTGCATATGTATAATGAATCCATTCTCCGTTTTTCTTTTCATGTAAATATGGAGATTCGGGCGAATGAATATTATTTGCAGAATTCAATAAGAAATGATGAAGAGAAGCGAAGGGCATCTCGTCAAACATATTGGATTTATCAGTCATTTATTTAATTCGTATTTTGAGTAAGACAAAGATGCAGATTTACAAGTGGATATGCAACTTTTTAATGGAAGTCACTGAAAAGTAGCTTGGAAATTATAGTGCGATAGGCTTTTAATTTATAAGGAATTATGGAGTGCAGAATTGTTTGATAAAATGCCAATAAAAATAGCCAATTCTTTGAGGAATTGGCTATTAAAACATTATTATTTTGGTATTAATCTATTTTCTTTTGTGGCCAAGCCCCAATAATTAAACCAAGTAGGACCCAAGTAATAAAGGTGTATGATCCATCTACCATGGTTAAGCTAATGGGATTCGCTGCAAATAAGTTTCCAGTCATGATTCCTAAGAACATGACAACACCAATCATAACCCCTAGGGATAGCCCATTATTTAGGGAGCGGCCTCCTGTTTTGTTTTGAAGCCAATGCATGAAATAAGAAAAGAATAATATCGCTATAATATTAATAATCATTGGAGCGCTGCTCATGGGAATCTCCACCCCATTTCTTGACATCTTCTCGGCTACTTTGTCTAATTCTAATCCATTCCCAGCAGCCCAGGTGTCAAGAAATAATACTCCATACCACAGAAATCCAAGAAAGAAACATGCTACGGCGCCAGCAAAAATGGCAAGCCAATTAAATTTTTTAATTTTCATAATTTTAAGTTTGTTTAAACCAAATCTAATATGTAAAATGTTATTAAACAAGTAATTATGATTTAAATTAAATTACCGGAGCTCGCCCATGTAAAAAAGAATGGTATTTTTATTTTTCCTGTTAATTTGGCAGACTTAACTTTTTTGCCTGAAATTTGTACTATTCAAAGCGGTGCTAAAAAGAGATCCCTTATTAGGATATGGGATGTAGAATAGGCACCAGAGAAAGAAATAAAAGATATTATGCCTTACCCAGAAATGTTAGTAGCACCCATGCGTGCAGAGTTGACCGAAAATGGTTTTACAGAATTAAAGAGTACAGAAGATGTAGAAAATATGATGAGCAACATGCAGGGCAGTACGCTGGTTGTTGTAAATAGTGTTTGCGGTTGCGCAGCAGGTATGGCACGCCCCGGTGTTGTCCACAGTTTAACCGGCGATAAAAAACCAGACCAATTAACGACTGTTTTTGCCGGTCAGGACTTAGATGCAGTTGCCAAGTTAAGAGAATATACTGTTCCATTTCCTCCAAGTAGCCCGGCAGTGGCTCTTTTTAAGAATGGAGAATTGGTTCATATGGTAGAACGTCACATGATCGAAGGACGAACCGCAGAAATGGTAGCAGATAACCTAAGTGCTGCCTATGCAGAGCATTGCTAAATGCCAACCAAGCAAATTATTGATTTAGTTGAAGCCCGCATAAGGGAAGTAGGCCAGTATCAGATGGATGAGCAAAAGTCCTTGCTCTCGCTAAAAGTAGAAAGTAAAGGGCTCAACCAATTGGTAAGTAAGGTGGATGTAACCAGTGAACAACGCTTGGTTGAAGCCTGTAAAGCAGCACTCCCAGGCGCAGCCTTTATCACTGAGGAAAACACCATTTTTCAGTCTAAAGATGCCGAATATTGCTGGATCATTGATCCTCTAGATGGAACAACTAATTTTCTGCACGGTTTGCAAGTTTTTAGCATCAGTGTAGCACTTTACAAGGATGGGAAAGCAGAATTAGCCTGGGTATATTGTCCTAAAATGGAACAAATGTTCTTTGCCCAAAAAGGAAATGGAGCCTATTTAAACGGCGCTCAAATTGGAGTGTCAAAAATTAGCAGTTTAGATCAATCTCTCCTTGCAACAGGTTTCCCATATTACACCTTTGACGAAATGCAAAACTACCTGGAACTTTTAGCACATTTCATGAAAGGAACACACGGCCTGCGTCGAATGGGTTCAGCAGCCATTGATTTAGCCTATGTAGCATGGGGGAAATTTGAGGGTTTTTTTGAACTAAATCTGAGTCCTTGGGATGTTGCTGCGGGGTCACTTATAGTGAGCGAAGCTGGAGGCGAAATGTGTGATTTTAATGAAGGGAGTGACTATGTGTTTGGCAATTCAATTGTTGCTAGCAATCCTTTTGTAAAAAAGGAGTTTATGGATTCTATTAGAACATACTTCTAGCAAAGGCTTCAGTAAACATGGATGAAATGAACCATTCCTGTTGCCACGGTCTTCTTATTTAAGCTTTTATGGAAATCTAAATTTTACAAAGTGAATGTAGAGTTTTAACTTGCAAAAGTTGGATTGGATTATAGCTATACTTACAGGTATGTGGCAAGGCATCGTTATTGGTCTACTTAGTTTTGGTCCCTCATTTTTTACGCTTGTAAATACGGGCATAGGATCTGGCAGAAAATCGGCCACACGCATGGCTTTAGGTATTTTCCTCAGTGAATTTACGGTAGCTATGATCGTTTTTTTCGGCCTAAGCGATTTTTTCACAAAACCATATTTTCAAATGGGATTTGCATTAGTTGCTTCCATCACGGTCTTGTTTCTTGGAATTCAGAGTTATGTAACTAAATATAATGTATTTTTAAAAGGATTGTCCAAGCCACCTTCAGGTTCTGCCTCTTTTGTAAAGGGTTTTTTAGTGAACTTGATGAATCCATTTCCAATTATGTTGTGGATTGGTATTTTAGCTGGAGTTTCCATAGGATATGAAGAAAGCGGCTCAAATGATAAGTGGCTTTTATTTGTTAACATTTGTAGTATCTTACTTACTTTGTTAAGCATTGATTTAGGTAAGGTGTATTTAAGTGAGTTTTTGGGGAAGAAAATTTCCAAGAAAATTTACTTTTTTATTCAAAAGTATTTTGGACTTATCCTTACTTGCATAGGCGTTTATTTTCTCTATCTTTTCTGGAAACTATTATGCGAGCATAATGTGGTTAACTTCTGAGTCTCTAAATATAATTCTTAACTTGACCCTGGCTGCTATTATGTTTGGCTTAGGTCTCTCATTAACAAAAAGGGATTTAAATCATTTATTTGCTTCTCCAAAAGCATTATTGATTGGACTATTGGGCCAAATGATACTGTTGCCGCTCATCGCATGGGCAGTAGTTCAATGCACCTCATTTAGCCTTGAACTTAAAATGGGGATTATGATTTTGAGTATCTGCCCGGGTGGTATAACCAGCAATTTAGTGACTTACTTTTTACGTGCCAATGTAGCTTTGGGCATAAGTTTAACGGTATTAAATGCCATTATTTCTGTCTTTAGTATTCCTTTTCTCATCCTATTATTTAGTCAAGAAATCGGCCTTACTCCTCAATCAGTGCAGTTCTCCTTTTGGCATACTTTGGTTGAAATATTTTATGTAACTGTCTTGCCCACAATTCTTGGGTTTTACTTTAGGCGTTTATTCAGTATGGCTGGTATTATTATCAATAAATACTTGAATCGAATACTGCCTCTATTACTTATTCTTATATTTGGGATGAAATTTTTTGCAGGCGCCATTTACGGGGGGTCCAATATTACGATTAGCATCATTTTATCTTTGGCACCATGGATGATTATCTTAAATATGGTCTCCATGGCAGCTGGGTTTTTCTTTGGAAGAATATCTAAGCTAAACAATAGAAATGCCTTAACCTGTACCATTGAAATTGGCCTTCACAATACAGCTTTGGCCTTAATCATAGCTGGAGAAAAAATAGGAAATAAAACCATGGAACAACCCGCGCTAGTTTATGCTCTTTTCAGTTTCCTTATAACTTTGGGTATTGGTTTTATTCTCTCCCGATGGTTCCCATTTAAATCAGAGGTAAATTGAGCCTTAGTTTAAGTAAAGCTTATTTTTAAGGATAAATTGTTCGACCTTCTGAGATACTAAGTCTTTGATTGAGGCATTGCTTCTTATCTTATGACGTATATCCGTGCTCGATATATTTATTTGGGGAGCATTGTGGTAGGTAAAATCGCCTTGAATGGGTGATTTTAGTATTTCATTGTTTCTCTGGTAAACATGCATGGGATATTGCTCAAGTATATCTGTGATGCGATACCAATTATTCAGAAATTCTAAATTATCCGCTCCCATGATAATAGAAAAGGAATGACTGGGATGCATTTCCTTTAACTTAGATAGTGTGTTAAATGTATAGGAAGGGTTTTTTAAGCTAAACTCCACATCACATGCCTTAAGGGCAGGATTCCCCTCTATGGCTAAAGAAACCATTTTTATTCTGAGCGATTCGTCAATTAGACTTTCTTTATTTTTAAATGGATTTTGTGGGGATACGACAAGCCAAACTTCATCCATTTTTGCCTTGGATTGCATATACTCTGCAACCGCTATATGACCCTTGTGAATGGGGTTAAACGATCCAAAGTACAAACCTACTTTCATGAATGTATAAAGTGATCTACTGTATCAATGCTCTTTCTGTAGGTTTCTTCCAGAATGTCATTAATAATAACCGTGTCGTAGCTTTTTTCAAAGGTGAGTTCGTAGTTTGCTTTGGCAATTCTCTGCTGCAGCTCATGCTCTACTTCTGTGCTGCGACCTCTTAGGCGAGTGATGAGTTCATCAATGCTTGGGGGTCTTAAAAATATCGCCAGGGCATTGTTCTCAAACTTTTCCTTTAACGAGAGACCACCTTTTACGTCTACATCGAAAATAACCGTTTTTTCACTGTCCCAAATTCGTTGAACTTCGGATTGGAGTGTTCCATAAAATATTCCTTGGTACACTTCTTCATATTCCACAAATTCCCCATCTTTAATTTTTTGCTTGAAATCGGATTCACTTAAAAAGTAATACTCTTTTCCATCTGTTTCACCAGGCCTTGGCTTACGGGTGGTAGCACTAATGGAAAAACTCAACTTTCCAGCCATGGTTTCCATTAAATGTTTAACAACTGTGGTTTTCCCAGAGCCGCTTGGAGCAGAAAAAATAATGGCCTTGCCCATTAATGCATTACAATAACCTTGTGAGTGCTGTTGGCACCTTCTCCATTCACCTCTACCGCGTAAATGCCATTTGGTAAATGGTCTACCTTGAGTATCGCATGGTCTCTATTTAAATCAATTGATTGGCTTAGTACTTGCTGGCCTTTGGAATTAAATACATTTATGGTCTTAGCCGTGCTTGGATATTCCACTAAAATTTCATCTTTTGCTGGATTTGGATATACTTTGGTTTTCAAAGTTTTAATTGATGAGGTATTTAAGGTATGACCAACCGTAAAGAAATAATTAAATTTAGTTCCAAAATCTACTGCAAAGTTCTTGTCCAAAAAGCCAGTGCTTCCTTTTCTAAATTGAATGATCCCATTTCCGTCAGTTGTATTAGCCCACCAGCCCAAGCCATCCTCATTTAATGGAAATGAAGGAAGTGCCGGTCCTCTATCGTCAAATTCAAATTGAAAACATCCGTTGTAAAATTTAAAGGTATCTCTGTAAATTGTTTGAGCCTCTGTAAATCCTTTTCTTTCGTATACAATCCTTCCTGCAGCATCAAAAAATCGATATGAATTTTCGGTAGGTGCATTATTTGTTTTAAAGAATATGATAATGGTTTCTTCATGCAAAGAGGGGACCTGATTGCTTAAAGGGGAGCTCATTGCGTTATTGGTGCTGTTATCATCACCGGCAACATCGTTCACTTTGGTGATTTCTACATCAAAGCTGGTCGTATTTGAAGGCACATTTTCAATAGGAATATCTAAAATGGCAGTTTCACCAGGGGCTATTTTTTGCCAAATCCAATGTTTTTGATCTTTATTTCCGTTAAACCCAAAGTTAACGTCTACCGCTCGTACGGTATCTTTTCCCTGATTCCGTACCTCAATTTTTGCGAGTCCGCAACTGGGATTGTACCTTTTATGCTTATACCAGTCGCTTGGACTAACAATATCTGTAATGGCTAAATCTCTCTGGAAATTCTTTGGTCCTTTTTCAATGTGATAAGCAGTAAATCTATAATTACTTCCAAGATTTATCTGAGGTTGCCCATTAACTTTTCTTAAGGCATTACCAGCGGTATCTGCAATATAATTCTCCATTTCAAAATCAATAAATTGAATGGTGTCTTTACGCACATTAGCGTCAAAGTTATCTTCGTAGACAATGTCTCCAGGACACCATCCAGCGCGGTCATAAACCCAAGTTCCGGCTTGAGGGAAAAGGGAATTTTCTCCGCAATCATCTCTCCATACAGTCTGAGTATTTATGGTTTCCCCATTAATTTTTATATAACGTTTTTTATCGCAAAACTCACCACAATTACTCGGTTGAACTGATCCATGACCCGTTTGCAAGACCTTTATAGTACTAACATCAGAGTTGGGTAAAACTTTTAATGTATCTCCCTCATATGCTTCAGCAAAGTATTGATGACTGGTATAATTCATCCTTTTTTGAACGAGATGATTTATGGAAAGAATATCTCTTTCAGGTTTCCCTTCAGTTAATTCAAAACTTAAGTTTATTTTCCACCCTCTATCATCTCTTTTCTCATATCCTGTGTGACGGTATATTATTTCAATGCTATCATGAAATAAAGGTCCAAAGTCAGTTATATCGAACTTCCAGCCGTGTTTCCAATTGTCAGAGCTTCGCCAATAGAAGCCGTAAGGGGTAATAAATCGCATGATTTCCCAACCTAAACTATCTTTTTTGTCTCCTCTGCGTTTTCCTAAAAAAATATAATTCAAATAATCCCACTCTCCGCATCTCAGCCCTGGAGCGCATTCAAAAGTTAATGTAGCAATAACTTTAGAGTATGTTTTATCAGAAGACGGGAATTCGCCCCAACCGCTGTAATTGGTTTGGCCTGAACCCGGTTTTGTTTGAATAACCACATCGGAATGGGTCTGAACGGTACTAATTTGTGCCGTTAAAAAACTGCTAGATAGTAGAAACAGGAAGAATAATTTGCGCATGGTGCAAATATAATTCTATTTCTTTCTTTGCGCTAATATTCCGTAGCCTATGCTGGCGGCTGAAACAGAAGCGAGTATTATGCTTAACTTAGATATGTTAATGAGAGCAGTTTGATCAAAGGCTAGGTTAGTAACAAAAATGCTCATGGTAAAACCTATCCCACCAAGAAAACCACCACCCACAATCATTTTTTTGGATATATTATTATTTATCTCAGCAAGTCCAAGTTTGCTACTGGCTATTGCTCCTAAATAAATACCAATGGGTTTTCCCAGGATTAGGCCAAGAAATATTCCTATAGGTAAGGCAGATCCCAAGCCATTTATCATTTCAGAATTAATATGTATTGCGGTATTCCCCAATGCAAAAAAGGGCATGATGAGAAAGTTTACAGGTCGTTCTAAAAGTGAGATGAGCTTGCCTGAAACAGTGGTCTTGCTGCCATCTCCAAATGGAATGCAGAAGGCCATAATTACTCCCGCAATGGTTGCATGTATCCCACTTTGCAAGGTGCATACCCATAAAATCAATCCGAGTATTGTGTATACAAATATATTTTGAACTCCTTTTTTATTTAAGAAAAGCATGAGTCCAGCAATGAGCAGCATTGCTAGTAAGTAAAACCAAGCGATATGACCGCCATAAAAAATAGCAATGATAAGAATGGCTCCTAAATCGTCAATAATGGCAAGAGCCGTTAAAAATACTTTAAACGAATTGGGTATTTTGTCACCTAAAATAGATAATATGGCAATAGCAAAGGCGATGTCAGTGGCAGTAGGAATACCCGCACCCATCATAAACTCCGCATGGCCTTTGTTGATCAATAGAAAAATTAAGGCAGGGAATAGCATTCCTCCAATGGCAGCCATTACAGGCAACATGGCGGTTTTCACTGTGTTTAATTCGCCAATAATTAGTTCGCGTTTAATTTCAAGGCCTACTAAAAGGAAAAAGACAGTCATCAGTCCATCATCAATCCAATCAACCAAATGATGAGGGAAATGCAAGCCGAGAAAGTCCACATGTATTTCCTTACTCCATAAATGATCGTATGCATTTGAGAGGAAAGAATTGGCTAATATCAGCGAAAGAACTGTACAAAAGATAAGAAGTATACCCCCCGCTTTATTGCTTTCAAAAAATTTAGAAAATCGCTCGCTAAGTTTTACTGGTAAAGAACGTTTTTGTAAAGAGTTCCTTTTGGACATTGCACAGCAAAATTATACAATACCCAGTTAATATTAGAGTTAACTTTGCATTTTGTTTGGACAATCATGAGATCCATATAAACCGTTGTTTAGCTCTAGCCAAAAAGGCTATTGGTTTTGTAGCTCCAAACCCATTAGTAGGTTCAGTTATTGTAAAAGATGGTGCAGTGGTGGCAGAGGGTTATCATCAATCCTTTGGTAAGTCGCATGCTGAAATTAATGCTATCGCAAATTTGCCGGAGGGTATATTACCCAAGGACTGTATCTTATATGTTAATCTAGAGCCATGCAATCATCAAGGAAAAACACCGCCCTGCTCCCATGCTATCGTTAATGCTGGATTTAAGCATGTTGTGGTTGGAATGGTGGATCCAAACAAGCAGGTAAATGGCTCGGGAATAGACTATTTAGAGGCGAATGGGGTAAAGGTGACTAAAAATGTACTCCAACCGGAATGTCTTTTTAGCAATAGAAGGTTCGTTCTTTTTCAAAAAGAGAGTCGTCCCTATATTATACTTAAGTGGGCAGAAAGCGAAGATGGATATATAGGCAAAGAAGGGGAGCGTATTGAAATAAGCCATTGGGATGCCCAAAAAATAAACCATCAATGGCGAAGCCAAGAGGCTGCCATACTTATTGGAAAGAATACCTATTTATCAGATCAACCTAAATTAGATGCCAGACATTGGGACAATAATGATCCATCTAAATGGCTTATTTGGGGTGCATCTGAAATACCAAAGCTTCATAATTCCTGGAATGTATGGAACAATTCCAACCTCCCAAGTCTACTAGAATCTATGAAAAATAAAAACCTTCAAAGTGTTATTGTTGAAGGTGGTCAGAAACTGTTAAATTCCTTTTTGGATGCGGGACTTTACGATGAGATTAGAGTAATAAAGAGCAAGCATGTCCAAATGGGTAGCGGGATTAAGGCGCCACAGAGACCAGCCTTAAATTATGAAATGAAGGAACTCTCGAAGGATACAATTTTTACTGGAATAAAATGATTTGGTTAATACTAAGTATAATAGCCAGTACAGGCTTGTTTGTTATTTTTGAATTAATACGTACGCTTAAAATCAATTTGTTCCCAGCCATTGTTTCCAACTATTTTGTTTGCTTGGTATGTGGCAATGTTCTTTTAGGAGAAGACTATATTTTTCAATCAAATACCTTAGATCATCCCGGTTTTCCATATATGATATTCATGGGAGGGATGTTTATAGGCACGTTTTTTTTAATGGGTCAGGCTACTTCAAAAGCAGGGTCGGCTAAGTCTAGTGTAGCCTCCAAAATGTCAGTAATAGTACCCGTATTGGCGGCCATATTACTTCTTGGTCAATCCTCTACTGATTTTCAAATAGTAGGCATATTTGTAGGTCTTATATGTGTTTATTTTATTACTAAACGAAACGGAAATTCTGCTAAAAAGGGGAATTCTCATGCCTTACTCCTCATTCTTGTATTTATAGGTTCTGGCTTGGTAGATACAGGTTTAAATTTTCTTTCCTATTATTTTGGGGATTCACATGTGAGCTCTCCAGTATTTATTTCTACCTTTATTTTTACGGTGGCCTTTATTTTTGGGGTATTGATATATTTGGCCAAAGTGCGAAAAACCCAAACCATTGCAAAGCCTGAACTGCTGGCTGGTTTAGTGCTCGGTTTAGTGAACTTTTTTAGCCTTTATTGTGTGTTTAAAGCGCTGGATTCTTATGCAAATAATACCGCTTATTACTGGATGTTAAATAACATTGGTATCGTACTTCTTTCAACAGGAGTCTCTGTTTTTATGTTTAAACGTAGGCTGGATAAGGCCAATTATATAGGTTTAGGTTTAGCCGTTTTAGCCATTGTTTTATTAAATATATAACATGGAGTACCAGAGCATTCAAAAATCAGATTGGGTCTTATACAAAGACAAAGGCTCTAAGTTTTGGGGAAAGTCTTTTCATGTAGCCAATCAATCCGATATAAAAAAGGCAGTATCCTCAGCCAAGGAAAAATTTCCAGATGCAACGCATTGGTGCTACGCCGCTATTTATGATTATCCAAAAGAGGAACATATTTCGCAAGACAATGGAGAGCCTAATGGGACAGCCGGCTTGCCTATTCTACGAAAAATTCAAAGTGCAGGGTTGCTGAACTGTTTAGTAATTGTAGTGCGCTATTACGGGGGTACTAAGTTGGGTACAAGAGGCCTAATAGAAGCCTACGGGGCTAATGCAGATCAATCCATTAAATCCTCTGCAGTAAAACAGTTTGCCCTTACCAAAGATTTTACTTTAACCACAGATTTTAATAATGAAAACAGTTTACATATCATTTGTAAGCGGATTAATGCAGAAATCCTAAATACGGCATATGGAGCTAATGATTTGTCCTTAAGCATTCGAATTAATCAAAGCCAAGAAAGTTTATTTTTCAAAGTGTGTGAAGAGTTTTACCTCGTTCAAGTGGCAGCTGTTTAGGAGAGCATTTTACATGCCTAGAAGTGTTTCTTCTGGTTTCTTCCCGTCCACCATCCACTCTGGATTTTCTAGCAATTGTTTTACCCTAACAAGGAATCCAACACTCTCGCGTCCATCAATAATCCTGTGATCGTAGCTTAAAGCTAAATACATCATCGGACGAATATGAACTTCACTATTAATTGCCACCGGTCTTTGCACAATGTTGTGCATTCCTAAAATAGCACTTTGTGGGGCATTTATAATCGGAGTACTCATCATGCTTCCAAATACTCCACCATTGGTTATGGTAAAAGTTCCGCCAGTCATTTCATCAATGCTTAATTTATTATCTCTTGCTTTCACGGCTAGGCGTTTTACTTCCGCTTCAATGCCATCTAAACTTAAGGATTCTGCATTTCTTATTACAGGAACCACTAATCCTTTGGGTGCAGAAACAGCAATTGAAATATCACAATAATCATGGTAAGCAATTTCTTCACCAACAATACTGGCATTTACTGCTTTCCATTCCAACAACGATATGCAACAGGCTCTGGTAAAAAAGCTCATGAATCCTAAACCAACTCCATGTTTCTCAGCAAAGTCTTTTTTATACTTACTTCTTAAGTCCATGATTGGCTTCATATCAACCTCGTTAAAAGTGGTTAACATAGCCGTTTCATTTTTTACAGCAACGAGTCTACGGCTAATGGTTTTACGCAGGTTACTCATTTTCTGGCGAGTTTCTTCCCTTCCGCCTGAACCTAATCCCCCTGATTTAACACCACCAAGTTTTACGATGGCTTCCAAGGCATCCATTTTGGTTATTTTACCATTACTCCCACTTCCTTTTACCAAACTTGCTTTGATGCCATATTCGGCCAATAAACCTGCAGCAACAGGAGAAGCATTGATATCTTCCTGAGCTGGGGCTTTTTCAGTTTTTGTTGCAGTTTTTTCTGCTGGTTTAACCTCCTTAACAGCTGGAGTTTTTTCTGCCTTTACTTCTTCCTTTTTGGCAGAAGCTGGTTTTTTGGCCTTTTCATTTATTACGGCCACAACCGTTCCAACAGGAATAGTATCTCCTTCGTTTCCAATGAGTTTATCAATAACACCTGCTTTTTCGGCATTCACCTCAAATGTGGCTTTGTCACTTTCAAATTCAGCAATGGGTTCATCCATGTCTACCCATTCGCCCTCTTTTCTTAACCAAGAGGCAATGGTTACTTCACTTACAGATTCTCCGGGTGCGGGTACAATTATTTCAATGGCCATAATTTTGCTTGTCAGCACTACAAAGGTAGCATTTTTTCTTTTCTTCCATAACAGTCCAATGATGCTTTGTTTGGTATTTTATATTTTTGATTTAAACCTCTTTCCAAAATCTAAAATTCAAAGTCTAAAATGAAGTTTGTCCCTCACATGTAAACGTTGGTCGATTTTGGCTGTAAATCTGTAATTTTGTCAGAATAACTTCGTTGAAGAAGCGAAAGGAATCATTTTTGAAATAATAGAACAAATGAAAAGCATCAAAGAAATTTTTAAAGCCAATAAATATACCGGATACATAATAGCAGGTATTGCTGGAAGTGTTTTTAGTATTGCCGCGATCTCTGCAATGTGGGGCACCAATAATACCAATACACAATATCCAAACACCCAGAGCCAAATGGCACGCTATGCTAGTTTAAATTCATCAACAGCCTTTGATTTTACTGGGGTAAGCGCTGTTTCAACACCGGCGGTAGTGCATATAAAAACTACTATATCGAGTAAGCAGAGAAGCGGCAATGGAAGGTCTCCGGAGTTTAACCCCTTTGATTTCTTTGGAGGGCCAGGTTTTGACTTTGAGATGCCTCAACAAAGGCCAAGTCAAGCAAGTGGTTCAGGAGTCCTCATTGCAGAGGACGGAGTTATTGTAACGAATAACCATGTGATTGAGGGAGCTAATAAAATTGAAGTCACCCTTAATGATAAAAGAACCTACATAGCTGATTTAATTGGTTCAGATAAAAATACGGATCTTGCTGTCTTGCAAATCTCAGAAACAGATCTTCCCTATATAAAACTGGGAAATAGCGATGATGCAAAAGTGGGACAGTGGGTGGTTGCCGTAGGTAATCCATTCAATCTCAACTCTACCGTAACATTGGGCATTATATCCGCACTAGGCCGTAATATTGATTTGTTACGAAGCAAAGGAAATCAGTATGCAATCGAGAACTTTATTCAAACAGATGCAGCCATTAATCCAGGAAACTCTGGAGGAGCTTTAATTAATACTGCGGGAGAATTGGTTGGAATAAATACAGCTATTGCCAGTCAAACAGGTTCCTATGCAGGATATGGATTTGCTATCCCAAGTAATTTGATGAAGAAAGTAGTTGGAGACATTCAGAAATATGGAAAAGTTCAAAGAGCCATGTTGGGAGTAATGATTCAAGATGTAACGCAAGAGCTCATGGAAGAAAAGAGCTTGAAGGACCTGAAAGGAGTGTATATTCCAGAAGTAGTTAAAGGCGGAGCAGGCGCAAAAGCAGGTATTAAAGCGGGAGATGTAATTGTAAAAATTGGAGTAAATGCGATTAATAGCAGTTCAAGGTTGCAGGAAGAAATAGGGAAATATCGCCCTGGCGACAAAGTGAAGGTAATCGTCCGAAGAAATAGCGATGAAAAAGAAATTACCGTAACATTACTTTCGAAAGAGGGCTCTCAAGAATTGACAAAAGCTTCTGCTCCCTCAGCAGAGGAGTTCAAAGGTCTAAGTTTAAAAAATGTCAGTAGTGAAAAGAGAAAAGGACTGCGTTTAAAACATGGAGTTTTAGTTGTAGATGTTCAAAAAGGACCCTTTAAATCTGCAGGAATACCGGAGGGATTTGTGATTACGCATATTGCTAACGAACCTATTTATAGCACCACAGGAGCAATGAATGTGCTCAGGCAGATAAGAGGGGCAACCACCATAGAGGGAAAAACTAAATCAGGTACGGATAAAATATTTGCCGTTAAACTGGGTAAATAATTCAAAGGCTATAATTGAATAATAGAGGTTGGCAAGCTTTGTCGGCCTCTTCTATTGGGTGACGTTCCTTACTAAGAGTATATCCTTAGGTAATTTCAAGGTCAAATAATAGAAGAGGGTCAATATTCAGCGAAAAAAGGCTGTCCTTTGTTGGTGTATGAAATACTTAAGTCAATTTAGAAAAGTAGCCTTTGCAGAGGGAGTCTCCTACTTAATATTACTCTTCATTGCTATGCCTTTAAAGTACTTTGGGAACGAGCCTAAAGCCGTGATGTACTTTGGTTGGGTTCACGGCGCTTTGTTTATTTGGTACATGCTCCTATTAGCTATTTTATTTTTTGGAAAAACCTGGAACTTCAAAACCTCATTTTTGGCTGGTGTTGTTTCCCTCATCCCTTTTGGAACCTTCTGGTTCGATAAAAAATACCTTAAATAACCGCTTAGTTCACTCCATTATTTTAGATGCTTGTGCCCCGCTTTTTTCGGAGGTTACTCCCTTGCTATGCGGTTCTATTAAGAGTTATTTTAGATTTAATCTTTTTAAGCAAAAGCCCTTTGAACAATATCTGCTTGTTCTTTGTCGTGCACTTTTTTAAATCCAGTAGCAGAACTAGCACTGCTTCTACGGCCTATATAATTTAGAGCGCTTGGCCAATCGTATCTCATTAAATGAAGCCAGGCACCTTGATTTTTAGGTTCTTCTTGCACCCAAGTAAGGTCCGCCCCTTTATATTTATTGAATATTTCGGTCAAATTCCACTCGGGCAACGGATACAATTGTTCTACCCGCACTATAGCGACATCTTTAATGGAATGATCCTCTTTGTGCTTAAGCAAATCATAATATATTTTTCCACTACACAAGAGTACTTTTTTTACTCCTTTTGGATCCATAGAATCATCCACTACATCCATAAAATGGCCTTCCGTGAAATCCTCTGTTGCACTTATTGCCTTGGGATGTCTCAATAAACTTTTTGGACTCATGATAATACATGGTATCTGAAAGTCTCTCTTAAGCTGACGTCGCAACGCATGAAACAAATTGGCCGGCGTCGAAATATTCATGACTTGCATATTCCCTCCTGCGCAGAGTTGGAGACATCTCTCCATCCGAGCAGAGGAGTGTTCTGGACCTTGACCCTCTTGTCCGTGAGGTAATAGGAGTGTTAATCCACTGAATTTGCCCCATTTGGTTCCTGCACTACTTATAAATTGATCAAATATGATTTGTGCTCCATTGGCAAAATCTCCAAATTGAGCTTCCCAAATGGTCAGAGCTTCTGGCAATACAGTAGAGTAGCCATACTCATAGCCTAAGGCAGCATACTCGCTTAATAAACTGTTATATATACTTAATTTGGCTTGTCCCTCATTCAAATGATTCAGGGGAGTATACTCTGATGAGCCATCTTCCTTTTTAATTACTGCATGCCTGTGGCTAAACGTTCCTCGTTCCACATCTTGCCCTACTAAGCGCACTGGTGCTCCTTCATCCAATATACTTGCATAAGCCATCAGTTCGCCTAAGGCCCAATCAAATTTTCCTTCGGCAATCATTTTTTTCCGATCGGCAAAGAGTTTTTGAACCTTGCGTATTGGGAGTTGATCCTCCGGTATAGTAGTCAAAGATTTGCCCAGTGAATCAACTTTTGCTTTGGTAATTTGGGTATTTACCATTTTTGCAAAGTCCTTATAATCTGGATGCCTAAATTTACTCCAACTACTGCTTATTTCTTGATTCTTGAGGGGAGGCTTATCCGCTTTTGCATCTTCAAATTTCTCTTGAAGAAGAGTTCTAAACTCTTGTTCCATTTCCTCCGCTAACTGAGCGTCAATTTCGCCCCGCTCCATCAAAGTATTTTTATATATTTCTCTAGGATTCGAATGCTTATCAATCAGTTTATACATCGCAGGTTGAGTAAACCGAGGCTCGTCTCCCTCATTATGCCCGTATTTGCGATATCCCAATAAATCAATAAAAATATCACTGTTAAATTCCAAGCGGTAACTCATGGCCAATTTAATAGCATGAACTAAGGCTTCTACATCATCTCCATTTACATGAATGACTGGGCAGAGGGTCACTTTCGCAACATCTGTGCAATATGTACTGGTTCTTGCATCCTTATAATCTGTGGTAAACCCAATTTGATTATTGGTTACAATATGCATGGTTCCACCCACTTTGTAGCCATCTAAGCCACTCATTTGAACGACTTCATACATGATACCCTGTCCCGCAATAGCTGCGTCACCATGAATAAGTATTGGACAAATTCGGTCTTCCTCATTATTGTACTTGGAATCTAATTTGGCACGTACCATGCCTTTTACAACCGGATTTACCGCCTCTAAATGACTGGGGTTATCTGCCAATCTTAAATGAACATCTTTCCCGTTTGCCGCTTTAATATTTGTGCTATATCCAAGATGATACTTTACATCTCCCTCAAAATCTTCATCGCTTCCTTCATTCTGAAAAACCTTTCCCTCAAATTCACCAAAAATTTGATCGTATGACTTTTGAAAGATATTTGCTAAAACATTTAATCTTCCCCGATGAGCCATGCCCAAAACAAATTCTTCTACTCCCAGTCCAGCGCCATATTGGATGACGGCGTCCAGTGCAGGAATTAAGGATTCTAAACCCTCTAAGGAAAAACGTTTTTGGCCGATGTATTTTTTATGAATGAAGTTTTCAAATACCGTAGCTTCATTTAATTTTCTTAAAAAATGACGCTTTTCATCGGTCGATAAATCTGGAACATTTTGCGTTTTTTCAAAACGTGTTTGAAGCCATGCTCTTCTTTTCGGATTTCGAATGTACGTATACTCACAACCTAAACTCTCGCAATACGTCTTTTCCAAAAGGGCAATAATATTTTTTAATTTAGCCGGACCTATGCCCACTTCAATGCCCGCATTATAAGTAGCATCTAAATCATTTTGATCTAAATCAAAATTCTCAATATCTAAGTTAGGAGAGTAAGTCCTTCGATCCCTCAAAGGATTTGTTTTTGCAAACAGATGTCCCCGGCTTCTATAACCATAAATTAGATTTAATACATTGATCTCCTTCAAGGCATTTTCACTTAATCCAGCACCTTCTTCAAATTTCTCGCTTCCTAGCTCAAATCCTTCAAAGAATTTTCGCCATCCAAAATCAACACTATCAACATTACTCTTATACTGCTCATATAAGTTGTTAATTGCCGATGGGTCGGCGTTTGCAATGTAGGTTAAATCCGATTTGCTCATGATTATAAGTCTAGCAAAAGTACACTATTTTTCTTAAAACAAACCCGTCACAAGAGGCCATTTATAGCCTTCGTTTGGTTTCGTATTTAAAAAGATTATTCGGGATGATGCAAGGCTTCAAATGCTGCTAAATTGCAAGGCTATAAATATTAAAATGCTTTGCCCTGTTCTAGTATTTATCTTTGCTTCATGCGAGTTTTTCTCATTAGTGATAACCATGGGTATACAGGGAAGGAAATATTTAAATATGCGCGTTTAGCGGATGAGGTTTGGCATGCTGGAGATTGGCTAAATACAGATTTAATTTTAGCTCTCGAGAAATTGAACAAACCTATTCGAAGTGTTTGGGGCAATGTTGATAGCCATGAAATTCGAACCATTTATCCATTGCACAATGTATTTTTTGCTGAAGGATTAAAAGTACTCATCACACATATTGGAGGATATCCTGGAAAGTTTAACTCGAAAATAAAGCCAGTCCTTATGGAGGAAAACCCAGATATATTTGTGTGCGGGCATTCGCATATTTTGAGAGTTCAACGCGATAAGTCGGGCATGCTCTGCTTAAATCCAGGCGCATGTGGGGTGCACGGATTCCACAAGATGCGTACTGCGCTCCAATTTGAAATAAACGAGGGTAAAGTGGAAAAAATGGAAGCCATTGAGTTTGGACTAAGGGCTAAAATACCTGAAGATTTTGTTGAATAATTACAAAAACCAATCGTTTAACTCAGGGCTTGGAACCATGCAAACCTCTTGTCTACCAAACCATCTGTAGCGATTTTTAGCTATCCATTTATACACCGAGTCACGCCATTTTTTGGGAAGCAACTTACCAATAGTTAAGATTCTCCAAGCACCACCCAGTTCTTTAATGAGCTCCAGCACCGCATCCGAATGCGTATAAACAATATTGTCCTTAATAAAAACTAAAGAGTCTAGATACCCCTCAGGAATGGCAAGGAGCTGAACCTGTTTTTTGCCTATATCTGATTGTAAGGCAGCCATTTTAATGGTCTTCTTAGCGTTGTGTTTAATTACAAATTGTACCCAATAGTTGCAAAGGTTACAAATCCCATCAAACAGTAATATTGTTGCATTCTTTTCCGTTTTTCAAAGGTATGAAATATATTAGATTTTTATTTTAATGCCTGCATAAAAGCTTCGCGGTCTTGCAGGCCCATAAACATAATTGCTATCCCTGTTTTTTTCAGTGTCGAAATCTTTTTGATAAGCATTGAGAATATTTTGAGCTCCCATGTGAAAAGTTATGGCTGGGGAGACCATATAAGCCATACGAAGATTCAATTCAAAAAAGGACTCACTTTCATTCAATACATCTGAAGGTATCCCAGGAGCACCACCAAAGTGAGGAACGAGCATAGAACCTGTATAAACAGAACTAATATCAATGTCTAATTTTTTGCTGGGGTGTAGCTCTAGAGTAAAGAATCCATAGGTATTTGGAGTACGCAAAAATCGCTTCGTTGAACCTAGATTTTCTGACCAAGATACTTCTTCTTCATACATAGATTCTTGAATGTTAAAACCACTTTCTATTTGGATTTTGGATTTATAATTTAATCTGAACTCACAACTAATGCCCTGAACCAAAGCTCCTGCGCCATTTTTTCTTAATAAAATTTGATTGCCTTGAGGGTTTGTCCCTTGTTCTTCTAAAATAAATGCATCCTGCAGTTGCGTATAGAACCCATTCACAGTAAACCCATAAATCATTTGTTTGCTAGCCTTATCAAAATCCCAGGAGATATTTACTCCTTTTGATCGTTCTTGTTTTAGATTAGGATCAATAACTATCCTAGAAATATTGCCTGCCGCAAAGGCGAGATGCATATCTGCTTCAAAAGCCTGAGGTGCTTTAAAAGCCTGAGAGTAAGACGCTCTAATACGTTGCCACTTGCCCAATTTGTACATTGCACTGAAGCGTGGTGTAAGAATGGGTTTATCCAATAAATTATGATAATTCAGACGTGCACCACTAATAAGGGTGAAGTTCCTTAGCAAATTCCATTCGCTCTGAGCATAAATGCCAAACTTTTGAATGCTCTGATCGATGAGGTAATTATATCCTTTGATTTCGTCAAAAGTATATTCATTTAAAAACTCAGCGCCGGCCGTTAAGGTATGTTCTTTAATCTTACCTACTTGCCTTAGCGCCTGCATGCCTAATTGATAACTATAATTTTTAGTATTGCCCCAACCATTGTCCCCATCGATGCCTGTGTAATGAATTCGTTTTGTGTTTTGAACTGCAGCATAAGTGCTCCACCAATTGTTCTTGTTATTTGCATAATTAGTAAATGCGGCATCTGCCATTAAAACTTGATGGTTGCGATATTCCGATTGTTGCAGCTGATCCGTTGGCAAGAGTCGCATTTCTCCGCCTTGTCGTTCTTCGCTAGAATTACTTATGTTAAACTCAAGCTCGTTACGCTTATCAAACAAGTAATATCCATTGGCAGCCAATCCAAATTGCGTTAAGGATGAAAGCTCAGAAAAGAGATCTCCATTGGCATCAAAATCACTCCTTTTGCGATGATTTCCCATAAAAGTAATCCCAAAATTTTGCTCCTTGTTAACCGAGGTACTGGCAAAACTACTTGTAAAATCTGGCCTATTGCCATTGGTTAGCATCGTGTTATGTTTGAACAATATCCCACTGCTTTTTGGCTTTTTTGTAATAATATTAACCACGCCAGCAATGGCTCCCGAACCATATACTGCAGATCCTCCTCCTCTTACTACTTCTACTCGGTCAATTAAACTGCTAGGTATTTGCTCTAACCCATATAAACCTAAAAGACTGCTGAATATAGGTCTGTTATTAATGAGTATTTGCGAATAAGAGCCCCCCAGTCCATTCATTCGCAATTGAGTGTAATTACAGGTTTGGCAATCGGTTTCCACCCTTAAGCCAGGCTGAAAGCATAAGCCATCTGCTACATTGCTGCTCTGGGTAATTTCTAAAGAACGCGAATCCAGTATATTTATAGGTACAGCATTATCTAATTTCCGACGGGAATATCGGGTTCCTGTAATAACGATAGGGTTAAGTAGCTCGAGTTTTGCCAGTTCTGCATCAATAGTATAGGTGCTATCCTGACCCAAAGATCCACTAAAAATAAGAATAAAATCTCCATTCACTTTAGCTTTTATCTCATGATTTCCTTTGGCTATATCTGTAAATAAATAGAACCCATCTGAGTTTGTTTGTTTAATTGTTTTATCCAAAAAAACAGAAGCGTTGGCATAGGGTTTGCCAAAATAACTTAAACTCCCTTTTACGTTGGTTTGGCCCATTAGAATGATGGGAAAGAATAGCAGATATAAGAAAATAGTTCTAAACAAGATGCAAATATAGATTGATAAGTGTAGATTAACAATAAAATTAGCCTAGACTAATTTTACTTTTAGAATAGACCCGTATATTTGCATGGTGAGGACTCTAAGCGAAGAGAATTATTTAAAAGCAATCTATGCTCTAAAGCGGGATGGTGAGGAAAAGGTAAGTGTAAAAAACATAGCCATATATATGGGGAACAGTCCGGCATCTGTTGTAGATATGCTTAAGAAATTAAGTGCGAAAGAATTGGTTAACTACGATAAAAAATCAGGGGCCGATTTAAGTTCAATCGGCAACTCTGCAGCATTAGGTATTATCCGTAAGCATAGATTATGGGAAGTTTTTTTATGTGAAAAACTGGGATATACATGGGATAAGGTTCATGATATTGCCGAACAATTAGAGCATATTAAATCCGATGATTTGGCAGATAAATTATCCGATTATTTAGGGAACCCAAAATTTGACCCGCATGGGGATCCTATTCCAGACAATAAGGGTAATCTTCCAAAAAAGGATAAAGTTTTATTGAGTAAAGCAGAACAGGGAAAGTCGTATCGAGTGGTTGGTGTTCTAGATGCGAGCACCTTATTTTTAGAATATCTGCAAAAATTGAAGGTTAATTTAGGAGTGATGATTCAATTAGAAGAATTAAATGCTTTTGACGGCAGCATGTTGGTTAAAATTAACGAAGGAGAGAGCCAGACAGTATCCTTAAAGTTTGCCCAAAACATTTGGGTAAGTCCAACCTAGATCTATAATCAATTGGGATGAGCAACGATAGAATACATTAAGGGTAAATTCCCTTGTTCTTTCTCAATCATATATTCTCCCTGCTTCGTTTCAATCATGTTTTTAAAGCAGTTATGGGGCGAGTAATTATACTCTTCGAAATGCTTAATGGTGATTCCTTTTTCTGATAAAGCCTGAAAAACTTCACTCAAATGATGGTTCCATGATATTTCAGTGTTTTTAATGGGAGCGTTTCTATCGGCATAGGTTCCTGCGCTATTCTCTATAATAGCATCTCCCTTAAAGTAGCTATATGCAATGGATGTAAAGTCATAATCAAACATCCAAACGACAGGATGAAATTCCACAAAAACAAGTTTCCCATTGGGTTTAAGAGATTGTTTGATAACATGAGCCCATTGGTCCAAGTCGGGCAACCAGCCAATGGTGCCAAAACTCGTAAAAACAATATCAAAGGTATCGGAGACATGTTCTCTCGTTTCATATACATCACAGCAATGAAACATGGCATCTAGGCCCAATTTTTTATTGAGCTCTCCTGCTTTTTCAATGGCTTTTGGAGATAAATCAATTCCCGTAACTTTTGCCCCCATGCGAGCCAAGGATAGGCTATCCAGTCCAAAATGGCACTGTAAATGAAGAACAGATTTCCCTTTGATATTCCCCAATAAATCCAACTCAATGGGTTTTAAAACATTTTTGCCGTCCAGAAATTCATTTGTCTGGTAGAAATCACTTTTCACATGATAAGGAACCTTATGGTCCCAAAATTTTTTATTGATGGCTTTATAATCTAACATATTAATTCACAGAGATTCAAAGTTATATCAAATAAGAAATATTTAGATATTCTTTTAGAACTTATGATTGACAAATAGAGTATTCTTCAGTTTCGTATCTTTGCCTCTCATGAATATAGCGATTATTGGTTTTGGTAAAATGGGTCAAACCATTGAACAAATAGCCAAGGAAAGAAATCACCACATTGCAGCCATTTTTGATTTGGACAATCCATTAAGTGTTGACAAACTAAATGGAGTAGACGTCGCCATTGAATTTTCACTACCAAAATCAGCCGTTAAAAACATAAAAATATGCTCTGATGCTGGGGTTCCTGTCGTAGTTGGAACCACGGGTTGGTATGATCATTATGAGGGCGTGAAAGAAACTGTATTAAATTCGGATGGTGCTTTATTAGCTGCAACAAATTTTAGTTTAGGAGTTAATATTACTTTTTATATGAATGAAATACTAGCCAAGATTATGGGCAATTATCCTTATTCAGTGGGTATTACCGAAACGCATCATACACAAAAATTAGACGCGCCAAGTGGTACAGCCATATCCCTAGGAGAAGGAGTGTTAAATAATCATGCGCAACTCTTAAACTGGAAACTTACCGAACAACTGGAACATGCCCATAAGGGAGATTTACCCATTCAAGCATTAAGAGAAGAAAATGTTCCAGGCACACATGTAATTGAATATAAAAATGCGATTGACTCTATCCAATTGAAACATACGGCATTTAATAGGCATGGTTTTGCCTCTGGAGCGGTTGATGCGGCTGAATGGATTGTTGGTAGAAAAGGAGTGTATACTATTCAAGATATGTTTAACTTTGGGCAATATTTATAAATGGAATCATACAATTTTAACCTCTTCATAATCATTTGGCTTGTTTGCTTTTTACTCACCCGTGTGGGTTTAGGTAAGTTGTTTAAACTGGCGGGAGAAAACCCTGTAATGGCTTGGATACCTGTGGTCTCCTGGTGGTTTTGGATTAAGGTCGTAGGCCGTCCAAAATGGTACTTTATAGGCATGCTTATTCCCTGTGTAAATATATTATTTACCTTTAACCTATGCCTTGATATTTTAAGAGCTTTCGGTAAAAATAAATTTTGGCAGCAGTTTGCTGGAATTGTGCTTACCTTCTTTTATTTCCCCATCTTGTATTTTGAAAAGAACCTAAAATACCATGGCCTAGCGGGCACTAAAGAATGGAGAAAAAAAAATGTGCCCAAAAACATATGGTATAGGGAATGGGCTGATGCCATATTGTTTGCCCTTTATGTAGCCGGAGGTATGCGCGCACTTTTCTTTGATTTATACCAAATTCCTACCGCTAGTATGGAAGGAAACATGAGGGTGGGAGATAACCTTATTGTGAGTAGAACAGGAATAGGAATGCGTATTCCGTTCACTCCAGTAGCTATTCCTATTCTAGCGCAAAAGACATTGCCATTCAGTCAAATTCCTGGCTTTTCAAGTGCGATACAACTTCCCTACATGCGTTTGCCCGGTTGGACGGACATTCATAATAACGATGTGGTTGTTTTTAATTGGCCTGCGGATGGAGAAGAATATCCCATCGATAAAAAGGATAATTATGTAAAACGATGCGTAGGTATTGCTGGAGATTCAGTAAATATTATAGAAGGTCAAGTGTATATCAACGGAAATGCATTACCCATTGTAAACAAAACCCAAACGGTATATGAAATTGCCTTAAATCAGACCTTAACGACGGAATTTCTGGCAGAGTATGATTTGGGAGATTGCCAAGTGTTAGACTTGAATGCAAAAAGGTATATGATACGTACTTGGAAAGAAAATGCCGAGGCTATCTCTAAAAACTCCATAGTGGATAGCATTAAAACAGCTAAGAAATACTATGCCGAGGCAAGCTCTCAGATGTTTTTAGCTAGTTCTCATCGGGACAGCATTGATTTTGCTAGCACTATAGATAATTACGGCCCATTTTATCTACCAAAACGAGGGGATAAGATAAATCTTAGCCCTCAGAATTTTGATTTTTATGCCAGAGCAATTAATACCTATGAAAAGGGAAGCATTACTCAAGATGGTACAAGTTTTTACAACGAAGCCTTAGAGAAAATCACGGAGTATACCTTTAAGTATAATTATTACTGGATGATGGGGGACAACCGCTACAACAGCCTGGATTCTAGGATGTGGGGTTACGTTCCGGAAACCCATGTTATTGGTAAGCCAATGTTTACATTTATTGGACGCAAAATGGTCCAAAAAATAGATAGTGATGGAACGCCTTTGATATTAGATCATAGAGGGAGTCCAGATTATACATCTGCCGGCTGGAGATGGGATAAGATTTTAAAAGGAATTGAGTAAAGAAATCTGAAATTACAGATAAATACCTGCTATTAAATCGAGATCATGGTATTTTAGATTGAATTTGTCTGCTAAGGACTTATTAGTTAGATTTCCTTTAAATAGATAGGTTCCGTTTCTAAGACCGCTGTTTTTTCGTAAAGAGTCACTAAATCCACCATTCATATTCATTGTGTCCATGAGTGGAGTAAATACATTACTCAGAGCATAGCTGGCTGTTCTTCCTACACGACTAGTAATATTGGGAACCCCGTAATAAATCACATCATTGATTTTTCGAACGGGCTTTTCGTGAGATGTTGCTTCGGAACACTCAAAGTTCCCTCCGCTATCAATAGAAACATCAATAATCACACTATGTGGCCTCATTTCAGAAATCATATCATTGGTTATAATCATTGGACTCCTTGATCCAGAGCCCCGCAATGCTCCAATAACGACATCCGCACTTTCCACAGCGGATTGCATTACTTTTGGATGAATAGTACTGGTATACAAGTGATGCCCAAAATTCTTTTGAACTCTTCTTAAGCGGTGTAAGTGATTATCAAATACTTTTACATTGGCACCAAGTCCTAACGCGGCTTTTGTTGCATATTCTCCCACGGCTCCAGCACCTAAAATCACGATTTGCGTAGGTGGTATTCCTGCAAACCCTCCCAATAATTCTCCTTTGCCCAAATGAGTGTTGTTTAGGTATTCGGCTGCTATAAGGATGCTTGCGGTACCCGCAATTTCACTCATGGCTCTAATGATGGGAAGAGTTCCATTGCCATCCTCTAAAAACTCATAGGCAATGGCATTTATTCGTTTTTCCATGAGCATTTTAATACAACTCTCATCCACTTGATTTAATTGGAGCGCTGAGATTAAAATTTGTCCAGGTTGTAATAAATTAACCTCCTTCTTGGTGGGAGGAGCTACTTTCAAAACAATATCTGCTTCATACACTTGTTTGGGGCTCGAAACAATCTCTGCACCTGCCTCGGAGTATTGTACATCACTAAAATTAGCATTGGCTCCTGCTCCTTTCTCCATAAGAATGATATGTCCCAAACCAGTAAGAAACTGAATAGCTGATGGAGTGAGTGGAACTCTATTTTCTTGAAAGGTTATTTCTTTAGGAATACCAATGAATAGATTCCCGTTTTTACGTTCTTTTAAAAGTGTTTGTGTTTGTGTTGCAGGTTTGAGGGGTTCCGTTTCGTTTTGATCACTTATTGACATATTCGAAGAATGTACTCATTGTAGAACAATAGCTAACAAATCCCTGCAAATGCTAAGATCTTAGCCTTTTATTAACTTCTATTCAAATATATAACAATATATCCACAAATGAAGCGTTATTTTAACTGGATGCTTTGATATTAATTGCAACATGGAACGTATATTCGCAACATCCAAAAATAGAGGCGCTGCAAAAAATATTAATACGTTAAAGATACTGTGGATAGTGAAAAGTAGACAAAAATACATCAGTTTAATTGGCTTGTTCCTAATGTTGGGAATAACAAATTACCTATCTGCCCAAGCGCCAGTGGCTCCAATTATTGAAACTGATGTAGATAAAATTGATAGCCTTACGCTAAGCTTCTTTCAAAACATCCCAGCTCATCAATCAAAAACCAATGATCTCCAATACCAAGATCCAGGTAAGGAAATGTTTTCCAAGCAAATGGAAACCTTGGGAAGCGCTATCGAATTTGATTATAACAGTTATGTAAGCCGGCAAGTGCGTTACATGATGAATTATCGGCAGTCTAACATGGATCGCATTCAGAAAAGAATGCAGACCTATTTCCCAATTTATGAAAAGGTATTAGATAAGTATAATATGCCTCAAGCATTGAAATATGTTTCGATTATTGAGTCAAACCTTAACCCCAATGCGGTTTCGTGGTGTGGAGCTACCGGTTTATGGCAGTTTATGCCTTATACAGGTCGCTATATGGGTATGGCCATTAATTATAAAATGGATGAGCGTAAAAGCATCATTAGAAGCACAGAAAAAGCTTGTGAATACTTTAGAAGTTCATACAAACGCTTCGGTGACTGGCTTCTGGCCATTGCCTCATACAATTGTGGAGCTGGAAATGTTCAAAAGGCTATTAGACGATCTGGAGGTAAAATGGATTTTTGGTCTATCAAGAGATTTTTACCTAAGGAAACGCAGATATACGTCCCAAAATTTATTGCCGCAGCGTATATTTTTAACTTCAGTGGTTTTTCTCAAAATAAATTAGTGGATCGAAGAGAATTGTTGGCTCCAACGCGAATTGATAAAGACTTAGAAACCCGCTTTTTGGCTCAGTATATAGGGGTGGAAAAGGACGAGATCCTAAGTTATAACAGAGAGTTCTTAAAGAAAAATACGCTCAAATCAAATACAAGTATCTTACTTCCCTATGAGTGGAGTATGATTTATTTAGAGAACTTAGACTCTATCTATTCAATACAGGATCGAATAATGGCCGCCGAATTGGCTGCAATGCCGGTGTATGAAAAAAGGGTGATTACCAAATATCACCGCATTAGAAGAGGCGAAAATATAACGAGTATTGCCAGAAGGTATGGGGTAAGTGTTTCGAGTCTCAAAAGGCAAAATGGAATGAGATCTTCTCGCATAATCGCTGGTAAAACATTGCGCATCCGCAAAACGACGAAAGTGCGCGTTAAAAAAGAAATTCCAATGGTTGAGATTCTTGCGCCAAAACCAAAAACAGAGCAAGAGATCGTGGTAGAGAAACTTGAAAAGATCAAAATCAGTGCCGGCAAAGCCAAAACAGAGGGAATGGATGAGACTAACACCAATATTTTATCTTCAGATAATGATCTGACTTTAAAACCTGCCCTTGGAAAAGACCTAGAGATTCAAGAAAAATCGCTGGAAAACGCTCCGCTTTTATACTAATTTACAACTATTATATTCCAAAAAAAAGACAGAATTATTGGCATGGTTGCTTTCATTCTACATTTGACCCTTTCCTTTAAAAGTTTTATTAGCACTCGTGGTGAATAAGAAACAGTTGGTTATCTTAGCTTCTGGTGCAGGAACAAATGTGAGGGCCATTTGCGAGCATTTTAAAGGCCATCGAAGAATAGAAGTGGCAGCAATCTTCAGTAATAAAGAAAATGCAGGAGCGCTAAAAGTAGCAGCAGAGTACGGGATTTATGCTGAGTCTTTTACGAGGGAGTATTGGGAAAAGGGATTTATTCAAATTGCCATAGAGTCCTTTGAGCCTGAGTTGATTGTATTGGCTGGCTTCTTGTTGAAAGTTCCCAAAGCGATGGTGGATTTTTATCCGAGGAGCATTGTTAATATTCATCCCTCTTTATTGCCAAGTTTTGGTGGTAAGGGAATGTATGGCATGCATGTGCACAAAGCAGTATATGATGCCAATGAAGTAGAAACAGGGATCACCATTCATTATGTCAATGAACATTACGATGAGGGTTCCATCATAGCACAGCATAAGGTTGCTATTGATGGCAATGATGGGCCTACAGATATAGCGCGAAAGGTGCAGGATTTGGAACATGAATACTTTGCTAGAAGCTTGGCTCGTATTCTTAATTAACCTGCAACTGTAGAATATAAAATTCTTAAAAAGTAATCCCCAATTCACAATTAGGGCGAAGTTTTACCGCTTGCATCCTTAAATTTGTATCTTCCATGTTGGATGATTTTGATGAAATACTAAACGGAGGAAGGGAGAATAATGACTCGCCTCCTTATTTGGATGGCCTGAATGGCGCACAAAAGGATGCGGTGCTTCAAACCGACGGCCCTGTAATGATTATTGCGGGCGCAGGTTCTGGTAAAACAAGGGTGTTGACTTATCGGATTGCTCACCTCATTCGAAAAGGCACAGAGCCGTTTAAAATACTATCGTTAACATTTACCAATAAGGCTGCGCGCGAAATGCGCGAGCGGATTGAAGCGGTGGTTGGCCCTGAAGCTAAGAATGTTTGGATGGGAACCTTTCATAGTATTTTTGCTCGAATCCTTCGTCAAGAAGCAGAAACTATAGGCTATCCTCAAAGTTTCACCATATACGATAGTGATGATAGCAAGAGCTTAATTAAAGCTATTTTGAAGGAGAAGAACATGGATGATAAGATGTACAAACCTGGCATGATGTTGAGCCGGATAAGTGCAGCCAAAACCAACCTGGTAACTCCTAAGGATTATAGAGGAAATGAAGATTTATTGGAAAAGGATAGGCAAAACCGCCGAAGCCGTTTTCATGAACTATACTCCGCCTATCAAGACAGATGCTACAAGGCGGGTGCAATGGACTTTGATGATATTTTAGTAAATACCTTTTATTTATTTAAAAACCATCCTAAGGCTACGTATAAATGGCAGCATCGATTTAAATATGTGATGGTAGATGAGTATCAGGACACCAACCATGTGCAATACATGATTACACGCCGTTTGGCTGCAGTTAATCAAAACATTTGTGTAGTGGGAGATGATGCACAGAGTATTTATGCCTTTAGAGGAGCTAATATTCAAAATATTTTAAACTTTACTCGTGATTATCCCGATTGTAAAACTTATAAACTGGAGCAAAATTATAGAAGTAGCAAGAATATTGTAAATGCAGCCAGTTCGGTAATAAAAAATAACGAGAAACAATTAGACAAGAAAGTATGGACTCAAAACGATACTGGGGACAAAATTAAGATTGTACGGAATATTACTGAAGCCGAGGAGGCGCGTTATGTAGCTCAAAGTATTTTTGAAGATAAAAACCAGGACGCCTTACCAAACAAGGCCTTTGCCATCTTATATCGTACGAATAGCCAAAGTAGAACCTTTGAGGAGGCGCTGCGCCGTTTGGGTATAGATTACAAAATATACGGCGGCACGAGTTTTTATCAACGCAAAGAGATAAAGGACTTATTAGCCTATTTACGCTTATTGGTTAACCCTAAGGATGAGGCAGCACTCAAGAGAATTATTAACTATCCAACCCGTGGTATTGGAAACACCACCTTTAATAAACTTCAGTTTTTGAGCCAACAGCAGGAGCGATCCATGTGGGAGGTACTTGCAGAAGCAGAGAACTTTCCTGAATTATCAGGAGCTACTTTAACCAAGCTCAAGAATTTTTACATGATGATTGAGGGTTTTGGCGCAATGCAAAAAGATAAGGACGCTTATGAAATTTCGAGTGCGGTGGCTAAAAATTCTGGCTTGCTTAAATTTATGTACTCTGATAAAACGGTTGAAGGAGTAAGCAGATACGAAAACCTTTTAGAACTTTTAGATAGTATTAAAGAGTTTGTAGAAGATGATGAAAATGAAAAAGAAAAAACCTTAGCTAACTTTTTAGAAGAGGTCGCATTATATACCGATATAGAAAAAAATAGCGATCCCAATAGGGACTGTGTGCACTTAATGACGGTGCATGCAAGCAAGGGTTTGGAGTTTCCAAATGTATATATCGTGGGCATGGAAGAGAACTTATTCCCCAGTCAAATGTCTCTAATGAGCCGTAAGGACTTGGAGGAAGAACGCCGTTTGTTTTATGTGGCCATTACCCGAGCGGAACGCAAAGTACATGTGACTTTTGCCACCAGTAGGTTTAGGTATGGAAATTTGACACCCTGTGAACCCAGTCGATTTATTGATGAAATTGATAGTGAATATGTAGACATGGATTTGGCTGGCTTGAAAAAAGAAAGTCCTATGGTCTCTAGCAACCAAAAATCGCAGGTAACGCGCAGTTCGGTTCTGCTAAAGAACTACAGCCATAAATCGACATCTCACCCCATTGACCCCAACTTTAAAGAGGGAGACGTAAGTGGCATGAAGGTAGGCGATAAAATACAGCATATCCGTTTTGGGTATGGGCAAGTATTGGACTTGGATGGCACTGGCTCCAATAAAAAAGCCAAAATTGACTTTGAAAAAGCCGGCGAAAAAACGTTGGTTGTGAAGTTTGCCAAAATGAGAATGGTATAGCAGGGTCAAGAGTCTGTTTTGCCAAGTCTTCAAAATTTCATTGAACGGCTTTATTACGCTGTAAGAACGCTTATTAAATGAATCCTTAGGTGGGGCCAGGTTGATGATTATTGATCGACAAATAAAAAACTCTTCATTTCGTTTAGCCATTCCAATAAAAGCACTTATTTTTGCCCCTCGCTGCCCAGGTGGCGGAATTGGTAGACGCGTTGGTCTCAAACACCAATGTCGCAAGACGTGTCGGTTCGAGCCCGACCCTGGGTACTAAATAATGTAAATGGACGTTTGTAAAGCAAACGTCCATTTTTTTACCAATGAAAAAAACGATTGATTACGTAGGGTTTGCAAGCCAAAAAGGAGAGATAGATGTGTATCTAGCTCCAGGAAAAGAGGTCAAACTTGTCCTTTTTTACCATGGATTTAAAGGATTTAAGGATTGGGGTGCTTGGCATCTTATGGTAGATCAGTTTACCACAAGAGGCTTAAGTATTGCGCTCATGAACGGAACTCATAACGGCATAGGGGCTAATCCCACAGAGTTTACAGAGTTGGATTTGTTTTCTAGAAATAGTATTAGCGCTGAACAAAAAGATATTAAAGAAGCCTTTTTTACTTTAGAAGAGTTTTTGAAAACCTCTAATTTAATCTTGAAAGAAAAACACCTTATAGGTCATAGTAAAGGGGGAGCCAATGCTATTTTGTTTGCCAAGCATAATGCAGGAATAAAATCCGTAAGCTCCTGGGCTGGCGTAGCGGATTGGGAATCCCTTTTTAATTTTGCGGAAAAGGAGCAATGGAAAAAGAACGGCGTTTTACACGTTTCTAATGCGCGAACCGGACAGGACATGCCCCTGAGCCATGAAATTTGGGTGGATTACAATCAAAACGAGGAGCACTGGAATATAATTAAAGCGGCCAGTGAGTTACCCATTCCTCTTTTACTGGTGCATGGAACCGAGGATGAGGTTATTCCAATGGCCCAAGCCAAACAAATTTATGACTTATGTCTGCACGCCCTTCTGATTCTAATTGAAAATGCTAATCATACTTTTGGAGCCTCTCATCCTTGGACCGAAGAGGTTTTGCCTACTCATTTAGATGAAGTGTTGGAAAGTACCATCGATTTTATTTTAGATAGTGATACAGAAGTCATGTATTAATTGAAATAGCTGGAATTCCGAATGATTCTTCAAGCTTGAAATATCAGTTGCTTTTAATATTCGTAATAATTAGCCCACATATGTTTAAGCAGCTCTTTAAGCTCCTTTTCCTTTTTATTGTTCCCTGGCTCAAATAGTTTTTCTCCTTTAATCTCCTCAGGCATGAAATTTTGAGCAATAAAATTCCCCTTGCCAGAGTGGCTATATTTATAATCCGCTCCATAATCCAGATCTTTCATGAAAGCCGTTGGGGCATTTCTAAGGGCTAATGGTACGGGTAAATGATGGGTTTCTTCTGCCAATTTCATGGCTTTATTAATAGCTTCATACGCACTATTGCTCTTAGGAGATGTAGCCAAGTAAATGGTGCATTGCGAGAGTAAAATTCGGCTTTCTGGCATTCCAATTTGATGAACTGCCTCCATGGTTTGACTTGCTAATAAAAGGGCGTTTGAGTTGGCCAAGCCAATGTCTTCACTGGCTAATATGACAAGACGACGTGCAATAAAACGTGGTTCTTCTCCGCCTAGGAGCATTCTGGCTAACCAATATACTGCCGCATTAGGGTCACTCCCACGCACCGATTTAATAAATGCGGAAATTACATTGTAGTGATGTTCCCCTCCCTTATCGTAGGTGGCCAAATTGTTTTGAATGATTTCCTTTACCAGTGAATTTGATATTTGGATAGGAGCTGTTTGGTTCAGGACAACAATTTCTAACGCATTTAGCAGTTTTCGGGCATCTCCGCCACTGATTTTAATGAGTGCATCGAGTTCAATAATTTCAATATTTTTGGTACTTAAAAGGGAATCTTTTTCTACCGCATGACTCACTAAAAGTTTCAGATCATCTAAGGCTAAAGGTTTAAGTACAAAGGTTTGGCAGCGACTTCTAAGGGCTGGGATTACTTCAAAAGATGGGTTTTCAGTGGTTGCTCCAATAAGGATAACCCAGCCTTTTTCTACTGCTGCAAGCAAAGAGTCTTGCTGAGATTTACTAAATCTATGGATTTCGTCAATAAAAAGAATGGCCGATCCATTTTTAAATAGATTGGGATTCTTTGCCTTTTCAATAATGCTTCGAATATCCTTTACTCCGCTATTAATGGCACTTAAGGCATAAAAAGGACGTTTGCATTCTTTAGATATGAGCTCTGCTAAGCTTGTTTTCCCTACCCCAGGAGGTCCCCAAAGAATCATACTAGGGATTCTTCCTTCTTTTAAGCTAGAAAACAAGAAGGTTTTTTCTCCAATAATATGCTTCTGACCCACATATTCCTCCAGGGTAGTGGGACGCATTCGTTCGGCTAGTGGAAAAGAATTATTCATTTTACTCTTCGCTATATACTCGTTTTACTCGCATAGAAATGCGGCTTAAAATTTCATAAGGAATGGTATCGCAGGTTTTGGCTACTTCCTGTATAGAAATATGATTCCCAAATAGCTCTACGTCATCACCCACTTCAACATCAAGATTAGTGATATCTACCATGCACATATCCATGCAAATATTGCCCACAATTGGAGCTATTTGACCATTGATATATACGCGACCTTTATTTTTGTTATTTAGGGAACGCATCAGTCCGTCAGCATATCCAATGGGGAGTATAGCTATGGTTCGAGCCTGTTCTGAGGGGCTTCGCCTTCCATAACCAATGCCATCACCGGCCGGAACTTCTTTGATTTGCGTTACTTTGCTTACTAAACGCACAGCCGTTTGCAGGTGCCCATCATTGCCTGCTATTCCATACATGCCAATTCCAAGCCGAACCATATCAAAATGAGCCTCGGGATGGCGGATAATAGCCGCCGAATTGGCTAAATGGATGAGGGGCGTATAGGATAAGTGAGAAATGAGCTCATTGGCAAAGGATTCCAATCGATGACTTTGCATAGCTGTAAAATCATCTGCTTCGGGATTTTCACTAGCTGCCAGATGAGAGAAAATACTCTTTATTTTAAAATGAGCTGGGATTTCTTTTAAAATTTGGGCTGCATCATTAACGTCAAATCCCAGCCTATGCATACCGCTATCCAATTCTATATGAATGTTTAAATCCTCCAATCTAAAATGCCTTTTGAATAAATTCAATTGATCAAAACTATAGATGACAGGTTCAAGGTCTAAGTGCCTATAGGCACGTATTTCCTCCACTCTTGAATTGAGTACCATGATGGGGAGTGTGATTCCATTTTTTCGAATATCTGCTGCTTCACTCGCAAAAGCAATTCCCAAATATTCAACTCCAGCACTTTGCAAAGCCGCGGCCATTTTGTCATCGCCTGCGCCATATCCCAATGCTTTTACCATTCCCAAAATTTTGGTATTGCCTTGCACCAAAGACTGGTGATATCGTACGTTATTTTTAATGGCAGTTAGATCAATTTTCAATTGTGTTTGATGGACCTTTTTTTCCAGCAACTTGGAAACCTCCTCAAGGGCAAACTTTCTTGCTCCTTTGATTAAAACTACTGAATCTTCAATGGAATTTAGAATGGAAGAATCAAGAAAGTCTTCCTTGCTCTTAAAAAACCGTATAGTATTGCTCAACTTAGACTTGTTTTCAAAAAGCCATGGGCCAATCGCCACCATTAAGTCAAAGTGTTGTTTTTCTAAAATTTCTTTGATTTTACCAATATTGGCCGAAATGAGTTCAGGTTTTAATCCAAAATCACTAAAAATGAGTGTTCTGTTTCTTTGACCTACCTGAGAATGAGCGTAATTTAAGGCAATTTCAAACGCACTTAAATCATTGCTATAACTATCATTTATGATGAGATTATTTCTTTTCCCCGGGGTACTAACCAGCCTGTTTTCAATGCTGTTTAAGGTTTTGAACTTAGCCAAGGAAGCCTGACCTAACTGTTCAAGAGCAGCCAAACAACACAGGCAAGTCATGCTATTTGCAATACTTGCTTTGTCTTTGAAAGGGATTTCAAAAGTGAACGTTTGAGTTTTGTGTAATATGCGCAACTCCAAGCCGTTTTTTGTTTCCTTCTGGGCTTGAACTACGTAGCTTGCTTTTTCGCCCCAAGACCAAGATATTACTTTCATGAGAGGGTTTTCCTCTCGATATGCTGCAATAGATGAAGCGGGGGTAGATTTATCGATAACAGCTAGATCTACACCTTTAAAAAGCAATGATTTTTCCCGCAGCTTTAATTCCTCCGTCTCAAATTGATCCGCATGGGCATCGCCAAAATGAGTGAAGACAGCCATTTGAGGCTTAACCATGGATATTAATTTTGCCATATCTCCTGGTTGACTGATTCCCGTTTCTACAAAAGCTACTGTAGCGCTTACATCTAATTTTAATAAGCTAAGTGCTACTCCCAGCTGACTATTATAACTCCTCGGGCTTCGCCAAACCTTCATTTCGCCTGCAAGTAATTGATACATCCATTCTTTTACAATGGTTTTTCCATTGCTTCCTGTAATGCCAATCATTAAGCCTTTGAATTTTTGGCGGCTCAATTTGGCCATTTCTTGTAGTGTTTGAATGGGGTTGTCTACAACCCAAACATTTGATGTTTCTAGTGCTGCACAATTTTCTGGCTGGCTAACTATAAAGTTTCGAACTCCTTTATCATGGGCTTCTTTTATAAAATCGTGGCCATCCTGGGTGGGGGTTTTTATGGCAATAAAAATTGAATCTGAGCCGAGTTTAATTTTTCGCGAATCGAAATATATATCTCTGGGGAAAAGATCAACAGACGGGGTGGATTCTCGTTCGGAACCTTCTATACATCGGGCAATTTCCCTAAACGAGAGGTTAATCATTTAACTAAAGTTAATTTCGGCGTTATCTCCAATATTTAAGCTGTGCTTGGATCCTATTAAAGTGGAATCATTTCCTAGCAGCGAATCTTCTAAAACAATATTTTCGAGTTTCGCATTGGCCGCAATAATGGTATTTTTGATAATACTATCATTCACCTCTGTTTCCTCTCCAATACATACATTGGGACCAATAATACTATTGCTTATTTTAGCATTATCTGCAATGTTTACGGGTTGGACCACAATGTTATTGTTGGCATATATTTGGTCCGGTACTTTTTGATAATTCGCATTTCTTAAAAGATTGGCATTGGTTTGAAGGATAATGCTCTTCTTCCCACAATCAAACCAACTCTCCACATTAAACACTGAGATATGTTCCCCCTGTTCTAGCATGTTTTGTAAAGCATCCGTGAGATGAAACTCGTTCTGACTCCGAATGTCGTTTTCTACAATGGTCTTTATGCTATCCATAAGTGTGGAAGCTTTTCGGATAAAGTATAAGCCTACCAGAGCTAAATTAGATTTTGGAATGGTTGGTTTTTCAACGAGTTTTTTTACTTTACCGTCTTCCTTAAGTTCTGCCACTCCAAAAATTCTAGGATCATTCACTTTTTTGACCCCCAGACAGGTTTCCTTTTTAAGGATGATTTCTTTTAAATTCGCTTCAATAATACTATCCCCAAGTACAATTAAAATGGCCTCGTCGGGTTCTACATTGTCTTTGGCTAAATAGATAGCATGCGCGGTACCTTTACCCAAGGTTTGCATTATGAAATGGCATTTAATGTCACTGTAATTTTTGTTTACATAGTTTTGTATTTTATCCCCTTGATACCCAATGATGAAAACGAGTTCATCTACTTTGGCATCAATCATAGAGTCAATAATATGGCCTAAAATAGCCTTTCCAGCAACTGGAATTAAACTCTTGGGCTGAGTTTGAGTATGGGGTTTCATCCGACTACCTATGCCGGCTACAGGTATTATGGCCTTCATTATATGCAAATGTAATAATTAATAAGGCTATGAAGTCTTATTTTTTTGATCTGGCTTGGACTAGATTTTCCAATAAACCAATGGGTTTAAAGGAAATCTGAAGTGTTTTTTTTGTAGCATCCTTGACCAATAAATGATTGCTTCGCTTGAGATTTGCTGCGCATAAAATTCTTTCATCACATATTATCAATGGAATCGCTGCCCTTAGGAAGAAAGGTATTTTTGCATTGATGAATACATCGCTAATTTTTTGGCTCCTGCTATTGCCAAATAATTCTATTCGGTCTCCTTCATTTGCATTGGTTATTTTAATGGGCCATTCCATTTTTTCAGCATTAAAATACATTTTAGATTTATCAAACGCTTCTAATTCATTAAAGCTAAATTCAATTTCATGCGACCCAAAAGTGATAACTAAAGGTAAATCAGCCTGGTATACTGTCTTTGTTGCTCCTGTGAAGCGCTGTTTAGAAAACATCAACATCTCCTGGCTAAGGCTAAAAACGCCCGATGGAGCCTCTATTTGCGAGCCACTCGAGCTCAGTTTTAATATCTTTTCTACTAAACTGTGGTGTATTCCAGATTTTTTAATCTCCGCTTTTAAATAGGGATTTCCTAGCACTCTAGATGAAGGAATACCCCAATAGTTCTCGTTCCAGAATGCGCATATTTTCTTGAACCCTTTGTGTAATTCTTGATCAATCATTACTTGGTTTGTATGCACATCTTCTAAGGATTTCAGGAGATCATTTTCCAGTTCAGGGATAATCCAATGCCGCACTTTATTTCTTAAGTACTTTGTTTCTGCATTGCTGCTATCGTTTAAATAGGATACGCCGTGGCGAATCGCATATTCTTCAATCTGTCGTGCAGTTAGTTTTAGCATGGGTCTATAAGTGCTGGATATACTGCTTGGCATGCCTCGTAAAGCGGTGGTGGAATTGTTGCGATACAAATAAATAAACAAATGCTCCCATTGATCCATGAAATGATGAGCCGTAACCACTCGGCCAAACCCATGTGTTTGTTTCAATTTTTCAAAAAAAGCATATCTCAGTTTTCTGGCATTTTCCTGAGTAGATTCTCCTTTTTTATAATCCAATGAACCATAGCGTTCTACAAAAAGTACATCATTATTGAGGCGTGCTTTTTCCTCAACCAAAGCGGTTTCTGCATCGCTTTCCCTCCCTCGGAGACCAAAATTGCAATGCGCCACAGCGTAGGGTAATTTTAATGAATCAAATAGATGCCAAAGAACCATAGAATCTCTGCCACCACTCACTGCCAAAAGAGATTTGGAGTCTTTCAGTTGAGTTAATTCAGATTCAATATGGTTTAAGAATGATTTTAGCACGTATTTTGCATACAAAAGTACGGAATACTTATTCATGCAATTTTTAGTAAAACTCCTTTTAATCTCCAGTTTTCTTTTGGTAATGGGGCGGTCCTTTGCTCAGCCCATTGGACTTCGTGCCGATAAGATGACAGGGGTTAAGAACGGAGATAAAACGCTGCAGTACTTGGTGGGTAATGTTAGCTTTGATCAAAACGGTTCTACTGTCATATGCGATAAGGCTGAATATGATAATGAGACGAAAGATTTATTGGGTAAAGGGAATGTGAGAATATATAGCACAGATGGCGTTAATATAACAGGAAGTACCCTAACATTTAATGATTTTACAAAAGTGGCTCGTGTTTCTGGCAATGTAAAACTTGTAGATGGAAGCATGAATTTGACCGCTCCTTTTATTGTATATAATACCGAATCTAAAGTGGGTTATTATGGCGGTGGCGGAAGAATTATTGATGGGAAACAAACCTTAACAAGTAAAACGGGATCCTACAACTCAGAAGCCAAGACCTTGTACTTTAAGGGAGATGTTGTTTTAAAGCACCCAGATTATACCGTTAGGGCAGATACGTTGCAGTATAGAACAAACAGCAAGACGGCCTATTTTTATAAGTACACTGAAATTACAGACGGCAAGGCAAAAATATTTTGTAATAATGGATGGTATCAAACCGAAAATGGAAAGGCTAATTTTACAAACGGAGCCGCCATATACAGCCAAGGTCAAATTATTAAGTCTGACACCTTAACGTTTGATCGAGAATCAGGAGAAGGCTATGCTTTTGGACATATGTGGGTGAAGGATACCTCTGAGCATATGATTTTATTCGGCAATAAGGGCTATTACAATCAAAAAAAGAAAATCACTAAAATAATGGATGAGGCTCTCTTACATCGCATGGGCGATACTAAGGATAGTTTATTCATGAGAGCGGATACTTTCTTGTACAGCAATGATACTTTAGCCAAGAGAAGAAAATTGCTTGCGCTCCGCTCTGTTCGGATATGGCAGCCGCAATTTAGTGGTTTTTGCGACAGTTTAAAATACAATATGGAAGATAGCGTTATTCGCTTTTTTGGATCTCCGGTTTTATATAATGAAACGGCTCAATTAAGTGCCGATTCCATGCGCATGAAAATGCAAAACAATCAGCTAAAAACCATGTGGATGTATCAGAATGCAATGAATGTGCTTAAAGAAGATTCAAATAAGTTCAGTCAAATTGTTGGGAATACCATCATCAATTACTTTGAAGATGGAACGAAGGATTTAACCCTCTCTCATGTGATAGGGAACTGCGAAAGTATTTATTTTATCCGAGAAAAAGACTCTGTTATTTCGAGTGCCAATAGAGTGTCCAGCAGCGAAATGAAGATTATTATGCAAGAACGAAAAGTGGCTCAAATTAAGATGTATGGCAAGCCAAAGGGCAATTTGTTCCCCATGGATCAGTTCTCTCCTGATCGATCCAGGCTCTCTACGTTCTTTTGGAAACCTGAGGATAAGCCCAGGCCCATCGAGTTTGTTGCTCCCTATTTAGAACCAAATATAGGATTGAGGCTGAGGCAATAGCATTTTGGTCGTTGTTTTATGGTAATAAATCGTGGAATGTGGTATACTTTAATTAATCCTACTTTTTTTTGTACGTGAAATTTTTTACAGCACTTCTTTTTGTTTTGGGGACATGCACTAATGTTTTTGCTCAATTTCACAATTTTTCTGGGCTTGTTGCCGACAGCAGTTTATCTCCCATACCGCTAGTTGAGATTTACTTAAAAGAAGGGCAGAAAATTGCAGAAACGGATAATTTAGGGCAGTACGAATGTCAATTACTCCCCGGCAATTACACCGTTATTTTTTCGCATAACGAGTATAAATTATTTCAACTAAATGTAACCATTGAGGCTGCTCCCGATACTGCTAATGTTATTCTCCAAAATGAGATTGCCAGAATGGGTCAAATAAAAATGTACTCCAAGCGGGTGGATATGGGACCTGAATTTATGAAAAAGGCCATTGCCCAAAGAAATTTTTGGGAGAAACGGCAGCCCAATCACTCCGTTAATATTTATGTAAAAGCTTTTGAAGATAACTTTGGGAAGAAGAAAAAAGTCAAGCCCGTAAAAATGGACGAAGAGCTAGATCCTGATGTTATTGCCCGTAAGAAAAGAGAGCAGGAAGAGGCGAAGTTTATGCGCAATAAAAGTTTTGCCGAAGTCGTAATCAATAAAGATTTTGCACAGCCAAATCTAAGAAAAGAGAAAAGAACCGGAGTAAAAAAAATAGGGGATACCTATGGTTTATTCTATCTCTCCACCTTTGATGGAGATTTTAATTTTTATCAAAATTTAGTTCGCATTCCAGCACTGAACAAATTACCTGTTTTATCTCCATTGGCAAACACCGCTTTGCTCGCTTATAAATTTTCTTTTACTGGGAGTTTTACCGATTCTGTCTTAGGGCGTATTTTGACAATTTCGGTAAAACCGAGGCTTACTTCCAATTCTGTATTTGAGGGAGAAATACAATTGGTGGATACTTCTTTTGCCATTTACCGGGTGAATTTAAAATTCCCTAAAAATCAATTAAATGAATACACTGGCTTTTCGATAGACCAGACCTACTCGTTTTACCCAGACAGCTTATGGACCATTGCCCATCAGCGGTTTGATTATTCTACCAAGGCCGGAAAGGCTAAGTATATCGGGTATAGCAATGTAGTGTACAAGGATTATGAAATTAACAAAATCTTTCCGAAAAGGCACTTTAATTTGGAATTGGGGAGTACCAGCCAGGGGGCCTACGAAAAAGATAGTGCTTTCTGGGAGGGGACAAGAGCGGTGCTTTTAAATCCCATAGAATCTATGTTTATTCAAAAATCAGATAGTGCTAAAAGAGCGCGAGAAAGTGACTGGTATTTGGATAGTATTGAGGATAAAACAAATAAAGTTACCTTGTCTTCGCTTTTTCTTGACGGCCAAGAATACAGCAACCGAAAAAGAGGGTTGGATCTGTTTTTTGTCCCATTAATAACGGTTTATCAGCCTTGGTGGCCTGGGGGAGATCGCTTTTCAATCATTAATACCATTCGAAAAGAGTTTAAGAATAAGAAGTGGTTTCGGTTGGTAGAGAATCTGAATTATGGGTATAGAAATAAAGATCTTCAAGGCAATATTCGGTTTTTAACCAGATACGATCCTTTTAAGCAGGGGTTTATTAGTGTGAATATGGGGCGAGAGTTCAGTTTTATTAATCAAAACGCAGCATTTATTGACTTAGCAAGGCGAGACAATGTATATAGGCATGAGCATATCACTGTTTATCACAGGCAAGAATATTTGAATGGTTTGATCGGAAGAGTAGAAGCATCTTACAGCAATAGGAGTGATATAAGTAATGTGAAATTATCGCCAGATGGCTTAGCAGATAGCCTTTTTGAAAATAACACAGTACTTCCCTTTGCATCCAATCGAGCTTTTTACGCAAGCTTTCGTTTGTCTTACACTCCAGCTCAAAAATATTTGCGTGAACCCAAAGAAAAAATCATCATAGGGAGTCGGTGGCCTACTTTTTACGTAGACTTTAAGAAAGCAATTCCTGGAGTCTTTAATTCAGATATTGATTTTGAATTTTTAGATTTTGGTATGAAGCAAGAAGTAAGTTTAGGTATGCTTGGATTTAGCGAGTATAATCTTAAAATGGGATCATTTTTAAGAAATAAAAATGTTTCTCCTGTCGATTATAAGTACCAACGGCGCGGCGATATTTTTATTTTCACAAACCCCATGTATGCTTTTCAAACTTTGGATAGCACATTTAATACTTTTGGTAAATTCTTAGAGGGTCATTACCGTCATCGTTTCGAGGGTGCACTCCTGAATAAAATCCCTTTTGTTAAAAAATTACGCATGAGAGAAACTGCTGGAGGTTCTATTCTAGTTGCACCTGAGCGCAGGAATATGTTTTTTGGAGAACTGTATGCAGGTATTGATAAAATCATTCGCATTCGAAAACAACTGTTTAAACTGGGTGTATACTATGCGGTAGGTTACTCAAATATTTTTGACAAACCCAATTATGGGTTTAAATTAAATTTAGAATTTTACGATCGAGTGGATAATTCTTGGTAAACTTTGACTAGACTGACAAATTAATGAGTATTTTCAGTTAGAATTGCAGTATCTATTGAACATTCTATTTGTTATTGATGTTAAATAAGTAACGAATGAGCAAAACAGCCTTAATTATTGGAAGCGGACTGGGAGGATTAGCCACAGCTCTTAGATTGGAAAAGAACGGGTATTCCGTGCGAATCATAGAGAAAGAAAAAACTGCTGGAGGACGTCTAAATATTTTAGAAAAAGACGGATTTACTTTTGATATTGGACCTTCTTTCTTTAGCATGAGTTATGAGTTTAAAGAGCTTTTTGATTATTTAGAAATAGACATTCCTTTTGAGTTAAATGAGCTAAACCCTCTTTACACAGTCTTTATTGAGGGAAATGAAAAGCCCTACAAAATCTATAAAGATTTAGATAAATTAGCGGCAGAATTTAAACATATAGAACCCAATTTTAAGAAAGAGGTAAAAAAATACCTTTTGGGTGCAAAAAATGTATTTCATGATACGGAATATAAAATAATTAAACGAAATTTCGATAGCCTCTGGCAATACATGATCAGCATGTCCAAGGTGCCTAAGAAACATTTGCCTAAAATGTTCAGAACCTTTTGGGGAGAATTAGAGCGTTATTTCGAAAGTGAAGATGTAAAAATAATTTTTTCCTTAGTGGCCTTCTTTTTAGGGGCAACTCCGTTTAACACTCCAGCCGTTTATGGCTTGCTTAATTATACAGAACTTGAGCACGATGGATATTGGAATGTTAAAGGGGGAATGTATAATATTGTGCGAGGTATTTTGGGTCTCATGAAAGAGCGCGATGTAGAAATCACCTACAGTACGGAGATTAAAAATGTAGACTACAAGAACAACGAGATTAATGGATTCATAGACCAAAACGGTAAGAAATGGGAAGCTGACGTTTATGTAGTTAATGCAGATGCAGCCGCTTTTCGTGGGAAAATGCTAGGTAGGAAAAAATATTCAGAGAAAAAATTGGATAAAATGGACTGGACCTTATCTCCATTTACCATTTATCTCGGGGTGAAAGGAAAGATTCCAGGTATCGAACATCATAACTACTTCTTGGGAGATAATTTTAAGGAATATGCAGATACCATTTTTAGAACAGAAGTTACCCCTCAAAAACCCTATTACTATGTGAATGTTGCTTCAAAAAGCAATCCAAATTGTGCGCCCGAAGGCCATGAGAATATATTTATTCTTTGCCCAGTTCCAGATTTGAGAGTCAAACCAGATTGGAGTGACGCACAGCAATTAGCAGATGAAATAATAGAAGATCTTGGAACAAGAGTAGGTTATGATATTAAAAACAATGTAGTGAGTAAAACTATTTATTCGCCTATAGAATGGCAAGATATGTTTAACCTCTATAGAGGAAGCGGCTTAGGTTTGGCTCACGGCCTAAAACAAATAGGAGCTTTGCGACCCGCTAATAAGGACGAAGTATTTGACAATGTATATTATGTGGGTGCCAGCACTCACCCCGGAACAGGTTTGCCAATTGTTGTTATAGGTTCCAGGTTAGTTACTGAAAGGATATTAAATGAGCATTGATTTATTCCATAAATCTAGCGAAGACTGCAGTCGACGAATTGCGCTAAACTACAGCACGAGTTTCTCATTGGGTATTCGAATGTTGGCCGTAGATGTTAGACCAGATGTATTTAACATATATGGAATAGTTAGAGTAGCTGATGAAATTGTGGATACTATGCATGAATTCGACAAAGAAACCTTACTCAAGGATTTTAAGAGAGAAACGTATTTAGCCATAGAAAAAGGCATCAGTACAAATCCCATTCTAAACTCATTTCAAAGAACTGCAAATAAATATAATATTGGTAAGGAGCTTATAGAGCCTTTTTTCAATAGCATGGAAGAAGATTTAGAAACCAATGTTCACAATAGCGATTCATATAGCGAATACATATATGGAAGTGCAGAAGTTGTAGGCCTCATGTGCCTCAAGGTTTTTTGCAACGGGGATCAAGAAAGCTACCAAGAATTAATGCCATATGCAAAATCGTTAGGAGCTGCTTTCCAGAAAGTTAATTTTTTGAGAGACATAAAATCAGATTTAGAAGAAAGAGGAAGAAGTTATTTTCCAGATGTAAATTTTGATTTGTTTACAGAAGCAGATAAAGATTTTATCGTCGAGGATATCAAAGAAGACTTTAACCATGCGCTTATTGGGATAAAAATGCTGCCACAAGGCTGCAAAAAAGGAGTTTATACTGCGTATGTATACTACCTAGAGCTGCTTGAGAAAATTGAAAAAACGCAGGCGCCTCAGATCCTCAACGAGCGAATCCGAATTCCAAACTATCGAAAAATGCTGCTGCTAGCCAAAAGTTATTTTTAATAAGCCATTATATAAAGAAGGGCAGTGCTCTTCAAAAGGATAGATCTTTTTTACTCAATCCCTTTTTATGTTTATTCAAATTTTAGCAAATTTTTTAAAATAGCATCCAAGTGTTGTATATTTTTGCCAAGCATGAAATACGATGTAGCTATAGTGGGAGGAGGAATTGTTGGGTTATCCACCGCCTATCAATTATTGAAGAAAAAAAAAGACATTAAACTAATTCTCATAGAGAAAGAGAAAGAGGTCTCAGCGCATCAGACAGGTAATAATAGCGGGGTAATACACAGCGGTATTTATTATAAGCCAGGTTCAGAAAAAGCCAATAATTGCATCAAAGGCTATCATCAATTATTGGATTTCTGTAAAGAAAAAAACATCCCCTACGATTTATGTGGGAAGCTCATCGTTGCGACGGATGAATCAGAGTTAGTAGGGTTAGATAAATTGTATCAAAGGGGTATTGAAAATGGGTTAGAAGGTCTTAAATACTTAAATTCAGACGAAATTAAAGAGATGGAGCCATACTCCTCTGGAATCAGAGCTATTTTGGTTCCTCAAACTGGTATTATCGACTATAAAGCGGTAAGTATGGTACTGAAAGAAGAAGTGATCCGATTAGGAGGAGAGATCGCCTTAGGGGAAGAAGTAAAAGCCATAGAGAAAACCCAAACGAATGTTGAAATATCCTGTTCAAGTAAGTTTGTCTCGGCAAAGCTTTTGATTAACTGCGCAGGACTCTACTGCGATAAAGTAGCCCAAATGGCTGGAGAGCGCTTAGATGTGCGTATCATTCCATTTAGGGGAGAGTACTTTTACTTAAAGCCAGAAAAATCTCAAATGCTTACTAATTTAATTTACCCAGTACCAGATCCTAATTTCCCCTTTTTAGGGGTTCATTTTACACGTAGAATTACCGGAGAGATTGAAGCGGGTCCAAATGCTGTTTTTGCATGGAAAAGAGAGGGTTACACCAAAACATCCTTTAGTTTAAAAGAAGTTTGGGAGAGCTTAGCATGGTCAGGGTTTAGGAAAGTAGGATTGAAATACTGGAAAACAGGCTTAGGCGAATACTATAGGTCATATAGCAAGGCCGCCTTTGTAAAAGCACTTCAAAAACTAATGCCTGCGATCACAGAAGACGATTTAGTACCAGCCGGTGCTGGAGTACGAGCTCAAGCCTGCCATAGAGATGGGTCATTAATTGATGATTTCTTTATTCAGGAGAGTGAGGCTTGTGTACATGTGTTAAATGCGCCAAGCCCAGCGGCAACCAGCTCGCTAAGTATTGGCGACACCATTAGCGAAAGAGTAATCCATTCATTAAACAAATGACCTTAGCCGAGTTGTCAGAAAATCTTAAAAAGTATGTGCCTCTGGGTTCAGAAGTTTACTGTGCAGATCTCCTTCTCAGCAATAAGGTTCATTTGAATATTAAAAATCCACGATTAAGTAAACTGGGAGATTATAGGCCCAAGCATAATGGTCAACCTCATAGAATATCATTGAATCGAGATCTAAATCCCTATGCTTTCCTCATTACCTTTTTACATGAAATTGCTCATTTACTGAACTTTGAAAAGTTTGGAACTAAAGTAGCGCCTCATGGCCCCGAGTGGAAAAGAGAATTTAAAGAAGTGACCGAGCCCATGTTGGAAGGAAAGATTTTTCCATTAGACGTCTATCAAGCTCTCATAAAATATATGCAAAATCCTTACGCTAGTAGTTGCAGTGATCCAGGCCTCATGAAAGTATTGCACGGCTATGATTCTGATAGTGAGTGGGCTATGGTAGATGATATTTCCATCAATGGAAGGTTTAAGTTAAAAAATGGAATGGAATTCACAAAATTGCATAAAAAACGTACCAGATACCAATGCCGGGAGGACAAAACGGGGAGAGAATATCTGGTTCCAGGAGTAAGTAAGTGTAAGTCACTTAATTAGCTTGCATTTGTCATATTATTGCCATATATTCGTAATGAAATCATTCAACAGGAAACATTATGCCCCAAAACTACAAAACAATTTTAATCGCCTATGATCACAGCAATGCAGCACAAATTGCTGCTAGAAAAGCAGTAGAAATCGGACGAAAATTTAACAGCGTCTTTCAAACTGTTTTTGTGATGACGAGCCGGAACGATAAAGATGCTCCAGATGCTCAGGCTTACATTGAGGCATTAGAAAAAGTTCAGAATGTATCCTTGAATTTCAAAATTCATTCAGGATCTCCAACCCAGGTAATTGTGCAAGAGCAAAAAGATACTCGCCCGGACTTAGTAGTTATGGGCAGTCATGGAATGGAGGGGTTTATGCCACAGTTTTTAGGAAGTACGGCATATAAAGTAGCCAATAGCTGTGACTGTCCTGTTTTAATTATCCCAGAGTCGGCAAAAGATTTTAACTTTAAGAATATTTTAGTGCCGGTAGATTCGTCCTCAGAGACGCGTCAGAAACTTAGTTATGCATCTGCCTTAGCCAATGTTTTTGGTTCTGTGGTACATATTCTTGGGGTGAGTAAACACAAAGACTCAGAAACACAGAAATATGTAAATGTGTATGTTTCTCAAGCCGAGGATTTTATGAAAAATCGCGGCGTTCAATATGGGAGTAGTATGCAACTGGGTCAAGCGGTATCAAGTACTTTGATAGAATACGCGGGTAAAATGAACTGTGGAATAATATTTACCATGACAGAAAATGAGTCGGCAGGTTTTATGTTGGGCCCTTCGGCCATGCGTTTGGTTAATTCAAGCCCGTATCCTGTTTTTTGCATACATAATCATCATGTAGCTGGCGTGGGGGGCGGAGGCCTGTAAGCCTTTAGAATTACCGTATTTTTATTCAATATATTTCAGATTCATTTGCACCCTTTCACAATCTTAAAAGTGGTGGAATAAATTCCTTTGTCAAAGCATTTTAATTTGGTAAATTGCAGGAATTATGTTGGCAAAAACAATGCAAGAGTATGCATCTGCGGGAGAGACTCCAGAGGTGTTATTTTGGGTAGGATGTGCAGGTAGTTTTGATGAACGTGCTCAAAGAGTTACGCAGTCATTTGCAAAAATATTAAATGCTTCTGGTGTAAAATTTGCCATATTGGGTCACGAGGAAGGATGCACAGGAGACCCAGCTAAACGTGCTGGAAACGAGTTTTTATTCCAGATGCAAGCAACGCAAAACATCGAAACCTTGAATGGATATGGTGTTAAAAAAGTAGTTACCGCTTGTCCGCATTGTTTCAATACCCTTAAAAATGAATACCCTAGTTTAGGAGGGAATTATGATGTTGTTCATCACACTCAATTTTTAAACGAATTGTTGAGTTCTGGAGCCTTGAGTGTGGAGGGAGGTGCTTATGAAGGCAAGAAAATAACTTATCACGACAGTTGTTACTTGGGAAGAGCCAACGATATCTATGAAGCCCCGCGGCAGGTAATGGAAAAATTAGATGGGGATCTTGTAGAAATGAAGCGATGCAAAACCAATGGTTTGTGTTGTGGAGCAGGAGGAGCCCAAATGTTTAAAGAAGCAGAAAAGGGAGAGAAAGAAATTAATGTAGAACGCGCCGAAGAGGCCATTGCTACCGATGCTGATATTGTTGCCGTAAACTGCCCCTTTTGTATGACCATGATGAGAGATGGGGTAAAACATTTCGATAAAGAACAGACGGTAGAAGTGAAGGATATTTCAGAACTCATTGCAGATGCCAATAAATTATGATGTTTGATCACTATGCGGCAGATAGTAAAACTTGGATTTTTGTTTGCAGCAAAGAACTAGATCTTTCTCAAAATGAAGAACTTAAAAATGCATTAGACGCCTTTGTGGCCCAATGGCAAGCTCATGGAAAACCGCTCGAGGCGGCTTTTGAATTGAAAGGGCGCTTGCTAGTGGTTTGTGTAAATGCAGCCAGCGAGCCAGCCAGTGGATGCAGCATTGATAAACTATATCTGTTATTACATAAATATTCCAGTAAACATCAAGTAGATTTTATGGATCGAAAATGGCTCTTAGCTGAAAACGGAACCTGTTTGCATGCCCATAGAGATGTGGAGCATTTGGCCCAACTCAAAGGACAAAAAATTGTTGATTTAAGTGTTAATCAAAGCAAATCTTGGATAAATCAGGGGTATATTCCAGTGGAAGATAGCTGGGTTGGAAACAAGCTGAAATAATGCATCAGGAAAAAGTAAAAAAAAGAGATGGCTCAGGTTCCTTAGGAATCCTGTGGTTTACTATTTTTTTAGACCTTCTCGGGTTTGGAATAATTATTCCAATACTACCCGTAGTTGCAAAAGAATATGCAGTAAAGGCAAATTGGGGTATAGAGCCAGATATCATGGTAGGAATCGTTGTTATGGCCTTTTCGCTCATGCAACTCCTGTTCTCTCCCGCCGCAGGAAATATAAGCGATCGCATTGGCCGCAGGCCGGTTCTTTTAACCACGATACTATTAACGGCCAGCGGGAGTCTTCTTTTTGGAATTGCAGGAGGGTTAGGTATGCTCATTCTTAGTCGTTTGGTCTCCGGACTTGGATCAGCCAATATACCCACCGCTCAAGCGTATATAGCAGATATCACTGCGCCAGAAGATCGAGCCTCTAAAATGGGTTTAATTGGAGCTGCTTTTGGCTTAGGATTCGTATTTGGGCCAGCCATTGGGGCAGCCCTGGTATACATTGCCAATACCTACCACTGGGACTCCCTATTAACCATTGGTTTGTTTAGTGCAGGACTTAGTATTATTAATTTTTTCCTTGCACTCTGGAGGTTGCCAGAAAGCTTAAAAGAGAAAAACCCAAATTCCGATAAGGGCTTTCTTAAAGCATACGCCGGACTTATTCCCGCATTTAGAACCCCCATTTTGGGCGAGCTCTTTACCATTAATCTCATTTTTATTACCGCCTTTGTACTTATGCAAACCAATGCAGCCCTTATGTGGAGTGAGATCTATCAAACTCCAGAAAACTACATCTACATTATTTTTGGTTTCATTGGAATATGTACAGCATTGGTTCAGGGCCTGTTAATCAAACGATTTGAGAACATACTTGGACTGCGAAAAATGTTGCTTGTAGGAACAGTATTGGTGGGTATTGGATTAACCATTTTGCCCTTCCCAGCACCAGAGTATTTTTACCCAATTACAGCCTTAGCTATTATCTGTTTGGCTGTGGGTAATGGCATGTTAATGCCCAGCCTAAATGCCATGGTATCTAAAAATGCAGATGCAAAAACCCAAGGAAAAATACTTGGCTTATTTCAAGGAGTAGGAGCCATTGGCCGAGTAGTGGCGCCAACTATTGCTGGAGTATTATACCATTATCAATTTAAATTGCCCTATATAGCTGCAGGTGCTTTAATGGTGATATGTTTAATGCTCTCAACCAAGCTCTTGCCTAAGCTAAGGTAAGCAGGTGTTTATATACTCAATACTCTTTCATGCTCAAACCCGTTAGATATATCTTTAAATTGCGGATGGCAGCTTGTTTATCTCCATAATAGGGAAATAGAACTTTAGTTTTAGTATTGAATAGAGGTTCATGTTTAAACTCGTCTAAAAAATACAAGCCACTCTTATGAGCTATAATTCCATGATTAAAAAGAGATAATATAGAAAAAGTATGTTTGGTATATACCTTAGGTGTTTTTAAGGGCAAGCAAGCCATATTTTTAAGCTCGTTTTTGCCATTTAGAACTATGCTTTTTATACATAGGCTATCAAATACATTCAATGGCTTATTGGGGAGCATAAGCAAAAGGGTGCTATCGTTTAAGGCTTTTATATAGGTGATTTTTAGAATTAGCGAGTTCATAAATAAGGCTATATCACCCATCATGCTATACGTGGGATCTTTTTCGTAGCTATTGCACAATTCTTGTGAGATTTTTAGGTTTTTAGCATTGGTCTTATAGAGGTAATTCGTCCTTTTTGAACCCAAACTTAGCGGTAAATCAAAAACAGTGTACTGCCCAGACAAAAAATCGGCATATACTAGCTTTTTATTTACATATGCCAACTGTTTTACACGAGCGGGATTAAACTTTAGCAAGAGTTGATTAAAATTAATAATGGCTGTTTTGTTTTGAAAAAGAAACCCTTTGGATACATGGTATTGGGCTGTGGTAAGTTCGCATTTTTCCTGATTATTGTTTTCAATTACACTGGCTACCATAAAAGTGCTATCGCTTATAAAAAAGCCTTGATTGGCCTTTTTCATATTCAATTCATAAACTTTCAAACTACTGTCTTTGTACAAATCAATCAAAAGGCAATAATCTCCAAAGACCAAAAGAACTTTTGTCTCTGAGGGGTTTATAACTATGTCATACGGTTTTTGATTAATATTTACATCTATTAGCGTATCAATTTTTTTTGAGTCTATATGAACAGAGAGGATGCTATAGGATGCTTTTCCACCCAAGTTTTCATAAAAAAAATACAGCTTGTTGCCGTTTGTGCAAGCAATATTGCGATACTGATTCAGGAGGCTCCCGCTGTCGGACACTTTTATTAAATCACGTATTTCTGCAGTTTGCGATTTTAGAACTAAAGAAAAGAAGCAGGCAAAAATAACCAGAGCCTGCTTCCTCCAAGAGTTAAAGTTCAATAGCATTAATGAAATGCTTTTTTAATTTGAACAGTTTCAAATATTCTACCATTCTCATCGGTGCTATGTTCCCAAGTTCCTCTTAGAATAAACGACTGCTCATCTGCAACATTAAATGTTTTGTATAGAATTCCCCTGGTTTGTCCGTGCGCAATTCTGTCTGAAATTAGCTTAGAAAAATCAGAGAAAATAGCGACATCGCTTCTTGCAATATCACCTCGATTTTCATCGCTTGCAACAACATCTTGGGGGCATCGGGTAAATCCCCAGCCTCTGCATTTGATTTTGATATCCCAACCCTCAGCCCAATTCCCCTCAGCGCTTAAATAATTAACCAATGTTTTCGCTCTTTCGACAGAACTACATCCTGCAAAACTACATCCCGCCCTATCTCGGTTAAAACCAACGATTGGCCTAGAGAAGAGATCAGAAGAAGAAGAAAGGCAAATGACAAGAAGTACTGCAAAAATTTTAATATATCTTTTCATATTCCGAATATAATTTGTAGTCTGCTGTTTTGAATTGCAAATCAAGCAATTTGAATTGCAAATAGGATAACTATCTGCTTTTAGATGTTTTTATCGCTAATGCTTTGATTTCCCTTAAAAGAGTTTTGATTTCTGATAAACTTGTAAGGTCGTTAGAATCAATATTTAGGTCTGGTCTTATTCCTAACTCCACATCCTCATAAAATGAGTCTATGCTTACTCCATATAGTTTGGCTAGATAGAAGAGTTTTTCAGAAGAAATTCTGGTTTGTCCTGTTTCAATCCTTGAATACACTGAAATATCCGTAAATAAAGCCTCCGCTACATCTACTTGTTTCAGGTTATTTTTAAGTCTTAGTAATTTAATGTTTTTAATAACGGTTTCATTTACATTCATAAGATTAGGTTTTGCTAAATTAGTTTATAATACGATAAAAAGCCAATCCCTTGCGCATACTAATTTCACAGGGAATTAGTCGAATCATTGCTTTTTAGCCTAATTTTGCCGCCGATGTGGGATAAAATCGCTGGATTTATTTTAAAGTATCGCGCTTACTGTCTAACTCTTATTGGGGTGTACGCTATAGCTATGGGCTACTTTGCCACTAAGGCAGAGTTGGCATATGATATGCAAAAGCTCATCCCTAATGACGATCCAGACATGGTGGTGTACCAAGATTTTAAACGCCAGTTTGGAGAAGATGGAAATAAACTTATCATAGGTTTTAAGAGTGATGATTTTTTTACCAAGTCCATATACGGATCTTTAAAAGGGCTTAGCGACAGCATTGCTGTGCTACCTGGCGTAAAAGAAGTAGTAAGCCCAGCGCGTTGCAAAAGCCTTTCCATGAACGACTCTACGGGTTTTATTGAAACCCATGATTTTCCTGGAATGAGCATTAGCTCTGAAAAGGTGGCGGATAGTTTGGCTGAGGAGTTTTTGAATATGGACTTTTATCAAGGCCGCCTCATAAACACCAAAGGCGATGTAATGGTACTTATTGCGAGCCTAGATGATAAGATACTGAACTCACAAAAGAGAATACCTCTTATTAATTCTATAAAGCGCTTAAGTAAGGACTTTGGAAAAGCCAATGATGTAGAAATGCATTTTAGTGGTTTGCCCTTTGTCCGGACAGAAATGAGCACCACGGTAAAAAGTGAAATTGTACTGTTTACCATCATTGCTTTTTTGGTTACAGCCATTATTATTTTTATCTTTTTTAGAAGCTTTGGTACCCTGGCCGTTTCGCTCATTTTTATTGCGATAGGGGTGGTGAGTATGCTGGGAATTACAACCCTTCTAGGCTTTAAAATTAACTTGCTTACAGGAACTCTGCCTCCCGTTTTAGTGGTTATTGGGGTGCAAAACACCATCTATTTTATTAATAAATATCACGAGGAATATCGAGCAACCAAAGATCAGAGGCATGCCTTGGGTATGATTATTTCTAGATTAGGGGTAGCCACATTCCTCATTAACTTTACGACTGCCGTGGGTTTTGGAACCTTTTATTTTACCCAAACCAGCGTGTTAGAAGAGTATGGTTTACTATCATTCATCGTTATTAATGCTATCTTTTTCGTAAATATTATTGGTATTCCTGCCTTATACAGTTACCTAAAAACACCCACCGATAAGCAAACGAATCACCTAGAAGCGCCCAGAATTAATAAGTTTTTGAATTGGGTTAAATACTATTCCTTTAATCACAAACGTCGAATTTTCTTTTGGTCTTCAGCCGTTACCATATTTGGATTAATTTATATGGTGAAATTAAAGCCTTTGGCCTTTATTGTAGATGACTTGCCCCAGAGTTCGGTTATTATGAAAGACCTAAACTTCTTTCAATCCAATTTTGGAGGAGTCATGCCCTTTGAGATTTTGGTTAAAACTGGAGAAGAGGGAGGAGCTCGATCTGCAGAGGTGTTGAATAAAGTCAATAGTTTCCAGCGAAGAATTAGGCGTTTTCCAGAACTTAGCAAGCCTTTGAGCTTGGTCGAGTTTGCGAGCTTTGCCAACCAAGCTTATAATTATGGAGATGCCGATTATTATAGATTACCAAATGCTTTGGATTTAGGTGCGGTAAATGCAGCCTTACCCGAACCTAAAAAAGATAAAACAAATATTATACGAGGCTTAACTGATAGTACTTTTAGCTCTGTAAGAATTTCTTATCAAATGAAAGATATTGGGAGCGTACGTATGGATAGTTTGGTTGGGCAGGTCACCGCTATTGCGAATAAGATTTTCCCTAACGATAAATATGAAGTTGCTATTACTGGAACATCTCAGGTTTTTTTAAAGGGCAATACCTATCTCTATGAGAGTCTATTGAGTAGTACTTTTTGGGCTTTGCTTATTATTGGATTTACCATGGGTTTATTATTCCCAAGTATAAAAATGATCCTTATTTCAGTGATTCCTAATATTATTCCCTTAATTATAACGGCGGGCTTAATGGGTTATTTTCACATTCCACTAAAACCAAGTACCATCCTTGTATTTAGCATTGCCTTTGGCATTACCATTGATGCTACAATCCATTTTATAAGTGTTTTTAAATCCCATCTGACCATTGAAAAACAGCCTATGCGTAAAGCTTTGAGTGAAACCATTATGGAAGTAGGTTTGAGTATGATCTACACCATGGTTGCTTTATTTGCTGGTTTTATGATTTTTGCTCTGAGCGATTTTAAAGGAACCATTGCTTTGGGTTGGTTAACCGGAACCACATTATTTACAGGATTAGTAGCCAATTTATTTTTACTTCCAGCTTTAATATTGGCTTTTGAAAAGAGTCTTAATTTAAAGGAAGAGTTCAAAGAAAGTATATTGGATATGCCTAGGGACATGTAAGGAATTCCTTATTTTAGATTTATAGGGGGCCTGCAAAAGTATTTTGGGCTGGCTTTACTCTTCCGTATAATCCAAATCTTTACTGAAGCTCTCCTCCACGTAGTAATTGCCCCAAAAGGCAGCTGCTAGGCTTAATATACCTACAAGCATTGCGGCCGTTATTGCTCCATTAGTTCCAATCTCTAAATCTGAAATGCTATTGAATAAAAAATAGATCAAGACCACAGAGCCTCGCACAAAATTTGGAACGGTAGCCGTTACTGTACTTCTAATATTGGTTCCAAATTGTTCACTTGCATTGGTTACAAATAAAGCCCAGTATCCCGTTGCTGCTCCTAAAAGAAAGCCAAATACTTTAAAGAAAGTTGGGCTGGCTTGATTGTTTAATAGGAATATCGCCGACATAATGGTTACCATAACCAGATATATAAATATAACTTTTTTACGGCTTTTCATTATTTGACTGATTAAGCCACTAGCGAAATCGCCCACACTTAAACCTATGTAGCTCCACATAACTAATTCGCCTGTAAATCCTGGATCCATAGGTTGGCCCTTGGCATTAGAAATGAGTTTATGGGAAAGGGCAATTAAAACGCCCACCACATACCATACTGGAATGCCAATACAAATGCAAGCGAAGTATTTGAGGAAGGTAGGTTTGTTTTTAAAGAGCTGAAAGAAATCACCCTTCTTTACAGAAGATTTTTTAACTTCCGTATACATTCCGCTTTCAAAAGTTCCACTTCTAAGGATTAAAAGCATGAACCCCAGTAGGCTTCCAATAATGTATGAAATTTGCCAGTTCGCTAGTTTTTGATTGAATAGGGATTCGAAAAACCATGCAAAATGGCCGCCCATACGGGCCACAAAGTATGCTGCAACCGCTCCCAGCGCACCAAAGGTTACAATGATCATAGTCCCATAGCCCCTTTTGCCTTTATGCATGTTTTCACTAACCAATGTAATGGCTGCGCCCAACTCACCCGCCAGTCCTAACCCAGCAATAAAACGCCAAAATGCATATCCTTCAAAGCCGCTAACAAATGCATTGGCCAAATTAGCAATAGAGTACAGAATAATAGAACCAAATAATACAGAAACACGCCCTCGCTTATCGCCCCAAATGCCCCAGAGCAGACCTCCTAGTAGCATTCCGCCCATTTGGAACATAAATAAAAGGGTCTCTTTTGTCTCTGGAATACCTAAGGCGTCCAAACTCTCCTTTTTAATAACATTGTATAAAATCAAGTCATAGATATCTACAAAATAGCCAAGAGATGCAACGGTGATAAGTAACCAAAGTTTGGTTTTTTTAGACTTCATTGAAAGCAAATTTGCAGCTTTATCTGAGTATTTGCAATTGTTTTTTGAGGATTAATTTAAAAGGATAAGAATTGTGCTCCAGCTTTGGGAATAAAATTGCCTATTAAAAATAGCCTCTTATCTTTGAAAAAATTAAAAATTATGTATCAAGGATTATTGCACACTCACTCACTCCTACGTTGGTTCCTTTTAATTGTTTTGGTTTTAGCCATTGTTTCTGCTTTTAAAGGCATGTTTGGCAAAAAAAGCTATTCTGCTAGGGATAATAAATTAAGAAAATATACGGTTATACTTACGCATATTCAATTGCTTATTGGATTGGTCCTTTATTTTGTTAGTCCCTTAATTAAAGGAGCTTTAGCTGATATGAAAACGACCATGGCCAGTAAATCGATGCGATTTTTTACAGTGGAACACACCGTAATGATGATCACAGCAGTGGTAATAATAACCATGGGTTCAGCTATGGCTAAGCGACAAACCGAGGATGTGCTAAAGCATAAAAAAATAGCCATTTGGTTTACCATTGCCTTTATCATTATTTTCATGGCTATTCCTTGGCCATTTAGAGCGGATATTGGTAGAGCCTTATTTCCTGGAGCTTAATACGGCACTGTTTTGGCATTGATAGCTGTAATGCGAACAACACTATTTCTCTTCCTTTTCTGTACTATAAATTTTTTAAAGGCAAATCAGAGCGATACTTTATTTGCTAAACTGAATTGTCCGGAATTAAGTCCAGTGGCCTTAAGCCTTGCTCTTCAAGCGCATGAATTATTTTATGACACCTTCCATATAAAGGATACGATAACAATTATCGATTTTTCTAAAACATCAGATCAAAAGCGCCTTTTTGTAATTGATCTAAAGCAAAAGATGATGCTCTTTAGTGAAATTACGACACATGGAGCAAATTCGGGCTTGGAGAAAGCAACCGATTTTAGTAATCGTGTAAATTCTTACAAGAGTTCTTTGGGCTGCTTTAAAACAGCAGAATACGATATTTCCAAAACGCATGATACTGTTTTAATATTGGATGGCTTAGAATGGGGCATTAATCATAATGCACGAAAACGTGAAATTGTGATTCACCGCAGCGAATTAGCCAAAACCATCGCTTGCCAATATTGCAGTTATGAATACATAGACTCCTTGGGGTACAATGGCCAAAGTTTTGGCTGTCCGGTCCTCCGAAGGGAAGTATATAAGGATGTTATGCATGCCATTGCTGGGGGAAGTATGCTATTTGCCTATGCCGAAGATGAAGAATATAGGCGAAGAACCATTTTAAAGGTGGAATAGTTGCTCCAGGTGGAATATTTTTAGGAGGACTGCATCCCAGAACTCAAATTTATATGTGTTACTTTTGTACAGATTTATGGATATATCCGTAGTTATACCATTGCTTGATGAAGCTGAGTCATTGCCAGAATTGCACTCGTGGATTAAACGTGTGATGGACGAGAATACATTTTCGTATGAAATTCTATTTTTAGATGATGGAAGCAAAGATGATAGTTGGGCGATTATTGAGGATTTGTCCAGGGATAATCCGAACGCTAAGGGTATTCAAATGCGCCGTAATTACGGTAAAAGTGCGGCTTTATTCGTAGGTTTTGATCAAGCGCAAGGCGATGTGGTTATTACCATGGATGCTGATTTGCAAGATAGTCCTGATGAAATTCCAGAATTGGTAAAAATGATTAAGGAAGAAGGCTATGATCTAGTGAGTGGTTGGAAAAAGAAGCGCTATGATCCCATTACCAAGACCGTGCCTACAAAAGTATTTAATTGGGCTACTCGTAAAATTAGTGGCTTAGAACTTAACGATTTTAATTGTGGATTAAAGGCCTATTCCAATGATGTGGTAAAAAACATTGAAGTCTATGGTGAAATGCATCGATACATTCCTGTTATTGCTAACTGGGAGGGATACTCCAAAATAGGGGAGAAAGTGGTTCAGCACCAAAGCAGAAAATATGGAGTAACAAAATTTGGGTGGAATCGCTTTATAAACGGATTCCTCGATTTACTTAGCATATTCTTTATGAGTAAATTTGGAAAGAAACCCATGCATTTTTTTGGCTTAATTGGTACCTTGTTTTTTCTTATCGGACTTTCCATTGCCTCTTGGTTAGGAGTTCAAAAATTAATTCATGTGGTTAATAAAACACCTGCGCCATTATTGGCCGATAATACATTTTTCTTCATTGGTTTAATTGCCATGATTATTGGAGTTCAATTATTTCTAGCAGGTTTCTTAGGTGAGCTTTTTAGCAGAGGACGCCAAGATAGAAATGTATACGGAATTAGTAAAACCGTAGGAGTCAATGAAAAATAAGAACATTGTTCTCATTGGGCCAGCTTTTCCATACAGAGGAGGTTTAAGCACATTTAATGAGCGCTTTGCCAAAGAGCTAGAAAAGGAAAATACCATTGAAATATTAACATTCACCCTTCAGTATCCAGGATTTTTATTCCCAGGAAAGTCTCAATATAGCAGTGATCCTAAGCCAGAATTAAACATTAAACGAATGATTCATTCGGTCAACCCCATTAGCTGGGTAAAAGCAGGCCGTTATCTTAAAAATAAAAAGCCAGATCTCATTATTTTCCGGTACTGGATGCCTTTTTTTGCTCCCGCCTTTGGTACAATGGCTCGCATAGCAAAAAAGAACAATCATACTAAAGTGATGTGTATTGCGGATAATATTATTCCGCACGAAAGGCGGTTTATAGATAAACCTTTCAATAAGTACTTTCTTCCGAGTTTAGACGGCGCTATTACTATGAGTCGCAAAGTACTTGATGATTTAAGAGGGACTAATTTTGCAGGAATTTCAGATTTTCATGTACATCCCCTGTACGATAATTTTGGGCCATTGCAGCACAAGCAAAGCATGCGATCTAAATTAGGTATACCTATGGATGCAAAGTTGTGTTTGTTTTTTGGGTTTATTCGTAAGTATAAGGGACTTGATTTATTGCTGAATGCCATGAAAGAACTTAATGCATCAGACGAGAAAATACATCTACTTGTTGCCGGAGAGTTTTATGACGAAGAAGAGCACTATCTAATAATCATCAAAGAATTAGCTCTAAAGAATATTCACCTTCACACAGATTTTATTCCTAATAATCAAGTTTCAGATTACTTCTCAGCCTGTGATTTAGTGGTGCAGCCCTATAGAACAGCCACACAAAGTGGAGTTAGTCAAGTGGCATATCATTTTGAGAAACCCATGGTAGTTACCAATGTGGGAGGCTTAGCAGAGTTTGTTCCCGAAGGAAAAACAGGATACGTATGTGAACCAGAACCAAAATCGATAGCGAAGTCAATAGAGGCGTATTTTGCTAGTCCAAATAAAGAAGCCATGCAGGCTGAAATTAAAGAATTTAAAAAACAGTTTAGTTGGAGCTCCTTGGTGGCTTCTATTCAGCAATTAATGTTCAATGACAAGTAAATCCTTAAAAGAATTTAACACCTTCGGGGTTGATGTAAGTGCGAAAGCGTTTATTGAAATAGATTCCATCGCAAGACTTAAAGAAGAGATAACAAAGGGAATTAGTAAACCCTATTTTGTTTTGGGTGGAGGTAGCAATATTTTATTTACTAAGGATTACGAAGGAACAGTCTTAAAAAATAATGTGAAGGAGTTTACTGTTCTGAGAGAAAATAAAAAGATGGTTCATTTGGCCGTCGGAGCAGGAAATAATTGGCATGAAACAGTCATGAAATGCGTTGAAAAAGGATGGAGTGGAATAGAAAATTTAAGCCTGATTCCGGGTTCTGTTGGGGCTGCTCCCATCCAAAATATTGGAGCTTACGGATGTGAACTAGAGCAAGTCTTATTAGCCGTTTCATACATAAACCTTGAAACTGGGGAGGAACACAAGATTGGCCGCGATGATTGCCAGTTTGGCTATAGGGATAGCATATTTAAGAACGAACTGAAAGGAAAAGCTTTTATCTATAGGGTAGAGCTAAAATTAAATAAAGAACCAAAAATCAATACAAAATATGGCGATATTAAAGCCAAGTTAAAAGACTTTGGAGTTAAAGAGCCAAGTATTGCAGATGTTTCCAGGGCAATTATTGAGATTAGGCAAAGCAAACTCCCAGATCCAAAAGAATTAGGAAATTCCGGTTCATTCTTCAAAAACCCTGTTGTTTCGCGGCAACAATTTAGAGAGGTGCAAGCTTCTTATGAAGGGGAGGTACGTCATTTTAATGTTCCTGATGGAATTAAGATACCAGCGGGTTGGTTGATAGAGCAGGCAGGCTTAAAAGGCAAAAAATTTGGCAATACGGGTATGCATGCAAAGCAAGCCCTGGTATTAGTGAATTATGGAGGTGCCACGGGTACAGAACTTATAGAAACAGCGAAAGAGGTGCAGAAACAGGTTCTCGATACATTTGGTATAATGTTGGAGATGGAAGTGAATGTCTGGTAAGCCTGTACAATAAGGCTTTACTACTAGAGGCTGCGAGGGTGGAATTTCTGAATAGTCTCAGCTAAAAATTTGCGATCTAAATGGGTGTATATCTCCGTAGTTGTTATGCTTTCATGACCGAGCATTTCTTGAACCGCACGTAAGTCAGCTCCATTTTCCACAAGGCCAGTAGCAAAGCTATGCCGCAAGGTGTGTGGACTTACCGTTTTATTTACTCCCGCATTTTTAGCCGTGGATTTAATCAAGTAAAAAATGCTTTGTCTACTCAATCTAGACCCTCTTTGGTTGAGGAAAACAATATTTCTATGGTCTTTGTTGATCTCGAGGTGAACCCGTATATGGTCCGTATATAACTTAATGTGTTTAAGAGCAGTTGCCCCAATGGGAATAATTCGTTCTTTATTTCCCTTTCCAATGACTCGAATGAATTCATCATCCCAAAAAATATTTGTGAGGCTCAGGTTCACCAATTCACTCACCCGAAGCCCGCAACTGTATAGGGTCTCCAAGATAGCCACATCCCTTTCTCCCGAGGGTTTACTGCGGTCAATAGTTTTTATCATTGCATCAATTTCAGATTCATCCAAAACAATGGGAAGTTTCCGTCCTAATTTGGGGTGCTCCATGTTTTCGGCTGGACTGATTTCCAAGTAATCGTTAAGCAGTATAAATTTGTAGAAGGCCTTTACTCCACTTAAAATCCGAGCTTGACTGCCTGCTGAAAATCCAAATTGCGCCAAGAATGCACTAAATTCTTGCAATTCTTTTTGTGATATTTTGAGGGGTTTTTTCCCTTTAAGTTCGGTCTCAGAGAAAAGTGCTAGCTTATCTATATCTCTGCCGTAAGCATCAATGCTATTTTCTGAAAGGGCTTTTTCCAACCAGAGGTATTGCTTGAATTCCTCCTTAAGAACATCCCATTCCATTATTTTACAGAAACTTCTTTTACGTGAACCACCTCTTTTGTGGTTCTACTTACAATCCAAACCACCGCGTGCATCGCAGGTACTTTCCATGCATCGTCTTTAATGATGGAAAATTGCTTTTCTACCACCGTGCCAGCAAGTAAATCACATTTTTTTGTGTTCTTTATTTCTGAGCCAGAAGATCCCGTTAACAGCTTTCGTAGAACATGTTCATGTTTATAATCATCTACGTGGCCACTGCTCACTCTATTCTCACTTTGCTTGCTTTCGATATCATTTTCAGTTAATCCCACAAAAATGTCCATTGAATCTGTTACCACTTCCGTAAAATGACTTTTGGTGTTCACTCGAATGGCCTTTGTTGAAGGATCATAGGTGGCTGTTATTTCTAAATTTACAGGGGTAGGTAAAGCCAATCTTTTACTTACCTCGGCAGACCATTTTGTAAAGGGAACCATGCGATTATTATTCACTTCTATTTGATCTACACAACCGGTAGGGAGTGAACCTGGATTACCTAAAGAAGCAATAATCTGTTGTGCATCCACCGAATTAAGAACGGGGAAACCATCCCATGCTTCAGTTAATGCTCCCAATCCAGGAATATCTGCATACAAGGCGATCACGCTTACCCGCCCATTATTGGCATCTAAAATAGTTTTTGCTTGTTCTGCCGCTTTAGGGCAATTACTGCATCGAACGCCAGTAATGTCGTAAACTAAGGTGTTTTTAGGCTCAGGTATTGCTGCCGTTTCAAGGTAGCAAGTATCCAAAAGGGGTTCTAAGGTTTCCACAAACAAGCCAACCGGGGGCTCCTCGGTACAAGAGCTAATGGATAGGATAGCAGTCATTGCTATAAGTCCAATAGATAGTGATTTTATGAAATTCATTTATACAAAAATAGGGGTTCTTTAATTATCGAATGATATACAAATGTAAATTTTCGATATTACAAGGCTTCTTTAATACGAATAAGCTTTTCAAGTAGCGCCTCTAATTGATCGATGGGAAGCATGTTTGCTCCATCGCTTTTTGCCTGAGATGGATTGGGGTGAGTTTCAATAAATAAGCCATCTGCTCCCGCAGCAATGGCAGATTTTGCAATGGTTTCAATAAGCTGAGGTTTTCCTCCCGTTACTCCGCTGTTTTGATTGGGTTGCTGTAAGCTATGCGTAATATCCATGACCACGGGGGCTCCATAGGACTGCATTTGAGGAATGTTTGCCATGTCTACCACTAAATCACTGTATCCAAAACTGTTTCCACGTTCCGTGAGCATAACCCTGCTATTTCCACTATCCTTGCATTTTTGCATGGCGTGTTGCATGGCATTTGCAGCGGCAAATTGGCCCTTTTTAATATTCACTATTTTACCAGTACTTGCAGCAGCTACTAATAAATTGGTTTGCCTAAAAAGAAAGGCAGGAATCTGCAATACATCCACATAATTCGCTGCCATCTCAGCCTCATGGCTTTCATGGATATCTGTAACCGTTGGAATATCAAAGCGCTCACCAATTTGTGCAAGAATATCTAGGGCTTTCTCATCGCCTATTCCCGTAAAAGAAGTCAGACTGGTTCGATTGGCTTTTCTGTATGAACCTTTAAAAATAAAAGGGATGTGATATTTATCGCTGATGCCTTTAATCCTTTCGGCAATTTCCATGGCCATTTCTTTACTTTCAATAGCACAAGGTCCAGCGAGGAGAAAGAATCTGCCGTTTACATCAACATGTTTTAATTTGGGAATAGTATAAGGTAACATGTGTGGCAAATGTACAGCATTATTTTGCTTGAAAAATAATGAAAGAGTACATTTCTATTCGTCTATTATTGGCAATCAATGAGCACAGTTTCGAAACGTTTGCTAAATAATAATAACATTAATATTTGGGCTATTTAAAGAGACAAACAAAAGAGACGTTGGAGTATAAAGCCTTTTTGATGAATTGGTTCAACGTTCTTATCCTTGGAAATTGACATAAAAAAAGGAAGAGCACATGGAGCGCTCTTCCTTTATCTTATCTTTATAAATGCTACTTTACGCCTCCTGGCATTTGAGGCATCTGAGGTAAAGAAATTTCCTTACCCTGTATTACATCCGAAACATCAAAAGTGCAGAGAGATACTCCGTATTTATCGTTAAAATTGCTTCTCGCAAATTGACCAAGAAAAGGATATAAATCTGTAGGGATGGCAAGTTCAAAGGTGCTTCCTGCAGGTATAATCTCTAATGCATCTTCTAAAGGCGCTAGTTTTAAGCCGGCTAAAGGAACTTTATCCTGCTTGCCTCCAGATGATTTCAAACTATTAAAAAGCTCAGCTCCAGCCATATTTTTTATAATTAAACTCATGACAACCGTATCGTAAGCTCTAGCATTAGGACCATTCCCTTTAGTCAAAATTTTATAATAAGCTCCTCCAGGAAGGCTTTTATACCCTTTGTCTGCAAGGCCTTTCACGTATTCTTTAGACTTGACCTGAAGGCTTTTAATCTTAAGTTTTTGTTGCCCTTGCACATAATTTTGACTAAACGTATTTATTTGATTTGTTTGAATCAAATAGCCACTGTCTTTTACCAATCCTTCATTAAGGCCTCTGTAAAAGGCACTGAAATTAATATTTTCTATTCCTTGTGCTTTCAAAAATGAAGCGGTCATAACGCCTTGAACATAACTAAAACTATCTAGGCCATTGTTTACTTTAGCATCCATGCTAACTTTTTCTCCGCAAGATGACACCATCAAAACTGCCACAGCGATTATACTGATATTTTTCATATTTTTATTTTTTATATAAGTCTTCTCTTCTTTCCTGCACCGCTTTGTCTTCGGCATATTCCTCATAGGTCATATACTTATCAATCATTCCATTTGGTGTAATTTCTATCACGCGATTTGCAATGGTATTTATTACTTCTTGATCATGAGAATGCATCATAATATTGCCGGCAAAATCGGCAAGCCCAATATTTAATGCTTGTATACTTTCTAGGTCCAAGTGATTGGTCGGTTCATCAAACAAAATTACATTTGGATTCTCCATCATTATTTTACTTAACATGCAACGTACTTTTTCTCCTCCACTTAATACGTTACACATTTTTTGAGTTTCTTCACCACTAAAAAGCATTCTGCCTAAAAATCCTCGAATAAACGTTTCATCTTTTTCTTCAGAATACTGTCGAAGCCAGTCGACTAAGTTAATTTTTTCCTTGAAATAGGAAGAATTATCATTGGGAAGAAATCCCATATTAATAGTTACTCCCCAATTTACTTCACCTGAACTCGGCTCTATATCTCCCCAGAGTATTTTAAAAAACTGATTCAGGGCCATTGTGCTTCTACTAATAAAAGCAATTTTATCCCCCTTATTTACGGTAAAGCTTATGTCCTGAAAATGAACGACCCCGTCTTGTTCGAGTTTTAGTTTATCAATGGTAAGAACCTGATCTCCAACTTCTCTCTCCTGTTTAAAAACAATGCCAGGGTACTTACGCGTACTGGGTTCAATCTCTTCAACATCCAGTTTATCAATCATCTTCTTTCGAGCCGTTGCTTGTTTGCTCTTTGCTACGTTTGCACTAAATCGGGCAATAAAGGCCTGCAACTCTTTTTTCTTCTCTTCCGACTTTTTATTCTGGTCATTCCTCTGTCTTAAAGCCAATTGAGAACTTTGATACCAGAAGGAGTAGTTCCCCGTAAATATTTTAATTCTGCTGTAGTCAATATCACATACATGCGTACACACATTATCTATAAAGTGTCTATCATGACTAACCACAAGAACGGTATTTTCAAAATTTGCTAAAAATCTTCCAGCCAACGAATGGTTTCTACATCCAAATCATTGGTCGGTTCATCCATTAAAAGTACATCGGGATTTCCAAATAAGCATTGAGCCAATAACACTCGAACTTTGTGGTTTCCACTCAATTCCTTTAAAGGTTTTTCATGAAGGCTTTCTTCAATACCTAAGTTAGATAATAAACTCGCTGCGTCACTTTCTGCATTCCACCCGTCTAATTCTGCAAATTCACCCTCCAATTCACTCGCACGCATTCCATCCTCGTCATTAAAGTCTGGTTTAGCATAAATGGCATCCTTCTCTTCCATTATGGTCCAAAGCACAGAGTGCCCTTGAAGAACCGTTTGTAAAACAGGAATATCATCAAATTCAAAGTGATTTTGATTCAAAATGGCCATGCGCTTGCCAGGCTCCATATCTACACTACCTGTATTGGATTCAATCTCACCACTCAGTATTTTTAGGAAGGTGGTTTTTCCCGCACCATTTGCGCCAATAATTCCATAGCAATTTCCTTTACCAAATTTCAGATTGACATCTTCAAATAGCACTCGCTTTCCAAATCGAAGCGAAACATTAGATACATTTAACATATTAGACTTTAAAAAGATGCAAAGGTAAGAAAAAGCAGGTGTTGCATGTTCATATCGCAAAGATTTTTAAAGCATTCCATTATCTTTGCAATAGAGTAAAAAAAAAGATGACAAAAGAAGTATATATCGTAGCCGCAACGCGTACAGCATTGGGTTCTTTTAATGGCAGTTTACGTTCTGTTCCTGCCGCAAAACTTGGGGCAGCAGCTATTCAGGGCGCATTAAAACAATCGGGTATCGATGCTAGTGAAGTGGGCGAGGTAATTATGGGTTGTGTTTTACAAGCTGGCGTAGGGCAGGCTCCTGCAAGACAGGCCGCTAAATTTGCAGGAATAGGCGATGATGTTCCAGCCACTACAATAAATAAAGTATGTGCGAGTGGAATGAAGTCCATCTCCTTAGGAGCACAAAGCATCATGCTAGGACATGCCGATTGCGTAGTTGCGGGTGGTATGGAAAATATGAGTATGGTGCCTCATTATTTAATGGGTAGTCGAGCAGGTCATAAATTTGGAGCAATAAATATGTTAGACGGTCTACAGTATGATGGCTTAACAGATGTGTACAGCAAAGACTTAATGGGTGCTTGTGCAGACCTTTGTGCCAAAGAACACAACTTTAGCCGAGAGGACCAAGACGCATTTGCTATCGAGAGTTATACTAGAGCAGCAGCAGCTTGGGAAGCAGGTAAATTTAACGATGAGGTTGTTCCAGTAGAAATTCCACAGCGAAAAGGAGATCCCATTGTTTTTGATCATGACGAAGAATACAAAGCGGTAAGATTTGACAAAATACCTCAGCTCCGTGCAGCTTTTAGTAAGGACGGAACCGTAACAGCGGCAAATGCAAGTACTATTAATGATGGTGCAGCTTGTGTAGTTCTTATGAGTAAAGAAAAAATGGAAGCAACGGGTGCTAAGCCCCTAGCAAGAATTGCGGGTTTTGCTGATGCAGAACAAGCGCCAGAATGGTTTACAACGGCTCCTTCAAAAGCGCTTCCAATTGCTGCTAAAAGAGCAGGTTTAGAGGTTTCTGATTTAGACTTTTGCGAATTAAATGAAGCTTTTTCAGTCGTGGGATTAGCAAATAATAAAATATTAGGATTGGATGCAAATAAGGTAAATGTAAATGGTGGAGCTGTAGCAATAGGTCATCCATTAGGTGCCTCAGGTGCTCGAATAGTAGTTACATTGTTAAATGTCTTAAAGCAAAACAATGGTAAAATGGGAGGAGCTGCTATCTGTAACGGAGGCGGAGGTGCCAGTGCCATGGTTATTGAGAATATGTAATTTAAATTTTAAACTAGAATAAAGTAAAAGCTCGAATCTCAGGATTCGAGCTTTTACTTTAGTAGTTAAAGAATGGCTAAGTACAATTATTTACACAAAAGGGATTCTTGACTTTCAAGTGTAGTTTATCTCAGTAAAGTTGGTTAAAATTGCATATTCAAAAAGATGAAAAGAGATACCGTAATATTTGACCTAATACAAAAGGAAAAAGAAAGACAGCAGCATGGCATAGAATTGATTGCTAGCGAAAATTTTGTTAGTCCTCAAGTAATGGAGGCTATGGGATCTGTACTTACCAATAAATATGCTGAAGGTTTACCGAAAAAAAGGTATTATGGGGGATGTGAAATTGTAGATCAGGTAGAACAATTAGCTATAGACAGAGTCTGTGAATTATTTGGAGCCGTATGGGCAAATGTTCAGCCTCACTCAGGAGCTCAGGCCAATGCAGCCGTGATGCTTGCTTGCCTTAAACCAGGAGATAAAATATTAGGATTTGACTTGAGTCATGGCGGCCATTTAACCCATGGATCAACAGTGAACTTTAGTGGGAAATTATATGAACCTAGTTTTTACGGTGTTGAGGAAACCAATGGCCTCATTGATTTTGACAAAATTAGAGAAATTGCCCTTAAAGAACAGCCCAAAATGATTATTTGTGGAGCCAGTTCCTACAGTAGGGATTGGGACTATGCAAAACTTAGGAGCGTAGCTGATGAAGTAGGAGCTCTTTTGTTGGCAGATATTTCACATCCGTCGGGTTTAATTGCCAAAGGCCTATTGAATAACCCTTTACCTCATTGTCATATTGTAACTAGTACTACACACAAAACCCTAAGAGGACCGCGTGGTGGAGTTATTATGATGGGACAAGATTTTGAAAACCCATGGGGTTTAAAAACTCCAAAAGGAACGGTTCGTAAAATGAGTGCTCTTTTAGACTCTGGAGTTTTTCCAGGAACTCAGGGAGGCCCGTTGGAACATGTAATTGCAGCTAAAGCTATTGCTTTTGGTGAAGCATTAACCAATGAATTTAAAGACTACTGTGTTCAAGTAATGGCCAATGCCAATGCATTAGCCAGTGCCATGGTTAATAGAGGATATAAGATCATTAGCGGGGGTACAGATAATCATATGATGTTAATTGATCTGAGGCCCAAAGCGGAAGATCTTACGGGTAAACTAGCAGAAAACACTTTGGTGCGTTGCGATATAACCATAAATAAAAATACGGTTCCCTTTGAAACTAGAAGTCCATTTGTTACCAGTGGTATGCGCTTAGGAACGCCTGCAATAACCTCGAGAGGGATGAAAGCAGAGCATATGGATGCTGTTGCGGAACTAATTGACGCTGCTTTAACTAATCATGATAATGAGGCTAAATTAGACGAAGTGACTGAAAGAGTTCATGCACTGATGGCTAATTTCCCATTATATGCATAAGTCTGGATGGCTTAAAAGGGTTAATATTATTCAAGCCATAGGAATTACATTCTTAGGGGTCTTTTTTATCTTTAATACATCCAATTATATCTTATTAGTCGGAGGGGTTATTTCTATTCTAGCGTCTTTATCAGAGTGGTTGCTCACGTATTTTATTCAGCAAAGGAAGTTAAAGCCTATTCCACTTGTTGCACTCTTTCTTAAAATGACTGTAATTATTGCACTCGTATTTAGGGGGTTGTTTCAAAATACAGATTTAAGTTTGACCTCTTTTATTGTTTTGCTTGGAGCGATAGCTTTAGCGATGTTATTTCAACTATTCATGGCCATTTATACAAAGAGTAAGAGGGAATAGGCTTCTCTTGTACTTATTTTTTTAGGAGTTGAGTAATATTCTTCCACGAGGGGAAAAGCAATAAGAACCCAATCATTGCTGTTAAAAAAGCAGCAAAGAGATCGATGTACAAGGGATGTGTCATCTGATGGAGAGAGCTAAAAATGCCTAAACCAGCAATTAGGAATAATCCAAATCTAAGAATGGGAAAATCGCGCCAAATAAACGCTTTATTTATATATGAACCTGCAATGCAGAGTGAGGCAAAAGTTGATTGGGTAATCAAACACACTTGAGCAGAACCCAAAGCTCCATATTTTGGAATAAGAATGTAATTTAGAATGATATTTATAGCCATGCTAATAATGGCAAAACTGCTTAGTGTTTTGAGTTGGTGTGCAGCCGTTAAATAAGTCCCAAATACGTGTATCAAGGCCATGGGTAAAAAGGATGCCATGATGTAAATGAAGGTCTTGTTTGATTGAAGGTTATCGCCCGCATGGTAGAGCAATTCCATGATTTGCGGTGAACAGAAATAGGCAAGCAGCATTAAGGGAAACCCCACAGTTAATATAATTTTGGAGCCGAGCAAAGCCAACTGGCTTGTGCTTTCTTTAGATGCGATGAGTTTGCTAAAATTGGGCAACAGAAGAGTGCTAAGCAATGCGCTAAAGATGAGGGCGGCATCCAATAGGCGAAAGCTCTTTGCATACACCCCTGCATCGGAAAAGGTATTCGGAGCAAGCTCACTAATCATATATGTATCTACTCGTGTAAATATGCTCATGATAAAAGCCAATATTGCAAACCACTGTACCGATTTCCATACCTGTGAGAAGGATTTATTTGGAGCGGCATCTGACATTTTTTTGCTCCAGAAAAGACCCAGAAGTAATGCGATAAAATAACCAAATGTTTGAATGCTAAAGAAAGCAATCATGCCCTCGAAACCATTAAATCCATAGAAGAAGATCCAAATGGCTCCGCCAATAATGCTAATGGTTCGATCCGTCACAGAAACAATGGCATCTCGCTTAAACTGGCGATGTCCTTGTAGTATAGCTCTGAAGAATAAAACAAAGGAGGCCAAAACTTGATTGGCAATAGCCAAGGAAATTAAAGGAACTGCCCAAGATTTGCCCCAAGCAAATACAAAAATAAGAGCAATGTAAATGAGAGAAAGGAGCATTCTCCAAGCTAAAATTTGCTTTACATTGGTCTCTTTTTCTGCAGATATTCGGGTAGTTAGATAATTGTTTAAGCCCAAGTCCAATAGGATATTGAACATGAGGCAGAAATTAAAAATTACAAAGTATTTACCGTATAGTTCGTCCCCTAGCTGAATTTGCGCCATGCGATCCACTCCAAAAATCCATAAAGGCTTAATGAGGAAGTTCAATCCCTGTAGCCAGAGCAAAGATTTTAGAAATGACTTTTGCACAGGCTCAAAGGTATAAAAAATACTCTTTCTATTTGATCGTATCGGTTTTGTTTCTACTCAACAGAGTTTGCAGAGCTCGCAGCTCTTTTTCTTTCGTGTTCGTCCAAATGAATTTTTCTAAAACGGGTGTTTTCAGGAGTAACCTCAACATATTCATCGGCTTGAATGTATTCCATCGCTTCTTCCAAGGTAAACGCTCTTGGCGGAGCCAACATGGAAATTCCATCTTTACCCGCCGCACGGAAGTTATCTAATTGCTTCGCAGTACATATATTCACAACCAAATCGCCGGGTTTAGCGTTTTCTCCAATTACCTGACCACCGTATACTTCGGCGCCTGGGCGAATAAAGAAGTTTCCTCTATCCTTTAATTTATCCATAGAATAGATAGCAGCCTTGCCTGTATCTTTACTAATAATAACCCCATTAAAACGTTTGGGCATATCACCTTTATATGGCTGATATTCATAAAAACGTTGGGCCATAATTGCTTCTCCTTGAGTCGCTGTAAGCATTTGACTCCTCAAACCCATTAGACCACGTGCGGGGATATAAAACTCTAAACGCATCATATCGCCCTTAGGTACCATGCTCGTCATGTCTCCTTTACGTTGACTCACTGCTTCAATGACTTTTCCGCTATGATGTTCTGGTACATCTACCGTAAGCGCTTCAATAGGCTCGTGTTTCTTGCCATTAATTTCTTTGAAAAGAACACGGGGTTGTCCTACTTGTAATTCATACCCTTCACGTCTCATTGTTTCTACAAGGATTCCTAAATGCAAGACTCCACGACCGTATACCATAAATTGGTCTGCACTGGCGGTTTCTTCTACCCTCAATGCTAGATTTTTTTCAATTTCTTTTTGCAGACGTTCACGTATATGTCTACTGGTAACAAATTTCCCTTCTTTACCAAAAAATGGAGAGTTATTAATGGTAAACAACATGCTCATGGTTGGTTCATCAATTTTAAGGGTGGGCAATGCTTCCAAATGCTCAGGATCTGTAATGGTGTCTCCAATCTCAAAATCTTCAATTCCAGAAAATGCACAAATATCTCCTGCACTCACACTTTCGGCTCTAGTTTTTCCTAAACCACTAAAGACATAAAGCTCTTTTACTCTTCCTCTTTTTGTACTTCCGTCTCGCTTAACCATACCTACGGGCATATTTTCAGCGATGGTTCCTCTTCTTACTCTACCTACAGCAATACGACCTGTATAACTACTAAAATCTAGATTGGTGATTTGCAACTGCAAAGGACCTTCCTCCACTGAGGGAGAAGGAACATCATTTACAATGGTATCCATTAAGAAGGTTAAATCGCTGGTTGGATTTTGCCAATCAGGACCGTACCATCCCATTTTTCCACTTCCATATACCGTAACAAAATCCAATTGCTCTTCCGTTGCTCCAAGGTTAAAGAACAAGTCAAAAACAGAATCATGCGTTTGATCTGGTGTGCAATTTGGTTTATCTACTTTATTAATAACTACGACCGCTTTTTTACCCAACTCTAAGGCTTTTTGCAATACAAAACGAGTTTGAGGCATGGGGCCTTCAAATGCATCAACTAAAAGAAGTACACCATCAGCCATATTCAAAACACGCTCTACTTCTCCGCCAAAATCACTGTGGCCAGGTGTGTCAATTATATTGATTTTAGTGCCTTTCCATTCAACGCTAACGTTTTTGGAGAGAATGGTAATTCCACGTTCTCGTTCCAAATCATTATTGTCTAAAATAAGATCTCCAGACTCTTGATTATCTCGGAATAAATTAGCTTGGTGTAAGATTTTGTCAACCAAAGTAGTTTTACCGTGATCTACGTGGGCGATAATGGCAATGTTGCGAATGTCCATGAGGCGTTTTAAAATTCCTGCAAAATTACGTCTAATTATTGGTTTATCTTATATAAATATAAGAGGTGAAATTATAAGCTAAATATCACTTTTTTACCAAGTATATAGTGGCAATCTTATGATTGTCAAATAGTAAAATAAGCTATATCTCAGCCTTAATTTTTATGCTTATCAAGCTTTATGATGCGATACCCTATGTAAATAAGAACCAAGCCAATAAACTCTGTTACAAAGAGCACATTTACATAACCCATTCTTGTAAAAGTGCCTCCAATACCTGGCAAAAGTCCACCTATAGCAATGTAAATATTGCCTTTAAATCTGGCTTCTTTATTGGTTTGCTTGTAGTATTTAAATGCGGAATGTATCGCTCCTCCAACGAGGAAATAGAAGGAATATATATTAATGATGGGTGAAAAATATCGAACCCATTCCCATGTAAATGCCTTTCCCGTCAGTTTAAAATCAAAATTACTTGGGATGGATATTGGGGTAAGAATAATGCAAATGGAACCGATAATAATGGCTGTGACAAAAAACCAGGTGGTAAAATCGGCCAGTTTTTTACTCATGAGCAGGTATACGGAACCTTGAGCAAGGGGGAATCCGCCCAATAAAGCACCTACGATATACCAGTATTTTAGATTGATTTCATTCCAGCCAAATATAGCATTGATGCTTTCAGCTAATGTTCCTAGGCCAAAGGTAAGCACTCCAATGGTCCACCATAAAAGGTATTGCGTCTTTCTGTTTTTGTAATGCAGGTAAATTTCTCGAACAAAAAAGACCGAGAAAATAGTTGTAACAATGGGGATGTATTCAATATACGGTCCCATGCTTTATGCTGGAATTCGTTTTAGTGTTTCTAGTAAGTATCCCCAAAATTTTTGAACGGAAGATATTTGCGTGCATTCATCAGGACTATGGGCGCCACGAATGTTTGGACCAAAGCTAATCATCTGCATGTCTGGATAATTAGTCCCTAAAATTCCGCACTCAAGACCTGCATGGCAAGCATTTACATCAGCTGATTTCCCAAAGAGCTCTTGATATAATTCGCTCATGAGTGCAACAATGGTGCTTTCTGGTTTGGGTTCCCAACCAGGATAAGTTCCACTGAAGGAAGTGGTTCCATGGAGCGGAGCAAAGCAGGCTTCTATAGCGTTTGCTAAATCTGTTTTTTCTGTGTCCACGGAGCTTCTTGTTAAGCACATGATAGTAAACTCACCATCTTTTAAAATTACGCGAGCCAAGTTATTGGAAGTCTGAACCAAGTCTGGAATGCTTGGACTCATTCTGTAAATACCTACTGGACACGAGTAAATGCTATTCAATAAATCGTTTTTGAAATCCTCACTACAGGCATTGTAAGCCATTTCAGGAGCGGGATCTAAAGTGATTCCTAGGTTTACATCAGTCACATTATATTCAGCTAAAAGGGCGTCACCTAATTCGGTAACAACCTTTTTAACGGTCTCTCTGTCTGCATCTGCAAAGCCAATAATAGCAGATGATTCTCTTGGAATAGCGTTTCGCAACCCGCCTCCATCAATCGTTATTAAATCCATTGCGCAAGACTTATTTAGGGTCCAAAGGATGCGGTTCATAATCTTATTTGCATTCCCCAAACCTTTGTGAATTTCCATTCCACTGTGTCCTCCTTGCAAACCTTTAACTCTTATGGTATAAGCGGGCACAGTGCTTTCTATGCTCGCATAGGTGCCAGAGATGGTCACATCTACTCCTCCTGCACAACCAATAGTTAAGTCCGTATCTTCTTCGGTATCTAGGTTTAGCATAATACTTGCATCCAGCAAACCACCTTTAAGACCTATTGCACCGGTCATCCCTGTTTCCTCATCAATGGTAAATAATGCCTCTAATGCGGGGTGGGGAATATCTGTACTGCTCAAAACAGCCATAATGGCTGCTACTCCTATTCCATTATCTGCTCCTAGAGTGGTTCCATTGGCCTTTACCCAATCTCCATCTACCAGCATGTCTATTCCTTGCGTTAAAAAGTCAAAATCAGTATCGTTATTCTTTTGATGAACCATATCCAAATGGCTCTGCATCACTACCGTTTTTCGGTTTTCCATACCAGCAGTAGCCGGTTTTTTAATAATTATATTTCCAACTTCATCCACCATGGTTGGCAATCCCAAACGTTCGCCAAAGTCTTTGGCAAAGGCAATCACTCGTTCTTCTTTCTTGCTGGGACGTGGAACCGCATTTAAATCGGCAAAATGGTTCCAAAGGGAATTCGGTTCTAAATTTCTTACTGCTTGACTCATTAAGATTCAAAGGTACGAACCTTGGAGGAGAAAAGTAATTAGAGATTGCTTTACTTTTATTCAGTCTGATGACTAATCTTAAATGGCTGGATATCAAATATTGCATGCGCAAGCAGCAAAATTTGTTTTAGCCAATCTCTAGTCTTCCTCCTCCTCAACCGGAGGCATGTATGTTTTTGTGAAATGACACCAATCGCAAGTTTCTTTACTGCATCCCTTTGGAAAGTCTGTTGCATGAAGCCGCTCATTGGCTCTTAAAGCCAACTTCTCTATAAATTCAAAATCTTCTTGGTTTAGGGGGTGGACCAGAACTTCCATCTCTTCATTGCTGGGGTTAATTAAATCGAGTTCTATTTGCCGGAGTTTCCACATCTCATTTTGACCAGATAAAATATGTGCATAGATGCAGGTTTGTACCCAATGCTCGTATCCTGCAATGTTAAATGCTTCTTTGCTTCTAGCTGTTTTATTTGGCGCTTTAAATTTCTTTTTCGCTGTATTTATATTGCCCGTTTTATAGTCTGTAATGGTGAAATGGTTTCTATTTCCATTTATTTCTGTAAAGTATACTTTATCTACAACCCCTTTAAATGGAACTCCAGCAATTTGTCCATCCACTTTTAGTTCCGGGTAGGAGTTTGCATATTCAAAATATTCAGGAATCCGTTTGTCGTAATATTTGCTAAGGATATCTTCCCCTTCTTTTAGTTTCAGCTTATACTGCTCTTCTGAAACCAATCCTCTTTGGGTAAACCAATACTCTTTAAAATGCCGAATAAAGGTTTCTTTATCCATCTTTTCTTCGTGGTTTATCCAAAGTAAACTCAGTTTTTCCAAGGCCTTATGAACGGCATTTCCATGAGCCATATATACATTACTCGCAGTTGGAATACTTAGAAGTCTGGAGTAGTAAAAGTTGTTTTCGCAACTTAGTATAGTACTGAGCGAAGAGGGTGAGAATACATAATTCTCAATTTTATTCTGAATCCAATTTTTATCTGAGGTTATTTTATTGCCTGGATTACTCACCAAGAGTTTAGTTATGTTCTGCAAAAGAGCTTCGTCATTGGCGTTTGTTGCATTAATCTCCATATCAGCGGTTAACTCTGCTTTCCCCTTAAAAGGCTTATCTAGATCGGAACTATACAAATACAAGCCCTTTTTTGCTCTGGTTAATGCAACGTACCAAAGTCTGCGTAATTCGTGTAATGCTTTGGTTTCTTCAACTAAACTATTTGGATCGGCTAGTTGCGAATGTGTGCTTAAGTGATTGTTGAAGAGACTTATTAAGCCAAGGTCTCTTTTCTTGCTTTTTGCAAAGCCTTTCTCATCTACATTTATCACAAACACATGCTCAAATTCTAAACCCTTAGATCCGTGCATGGTGAGCAGTTTAATGGTTTCTTTACTGCTTAAAACAGGGTAAATAGCTGCTGGAATTTGATAGGTGATGTGCTCAACTATTTGCCTCAGATGAAACTCCATGTTCTCAAATGGATGATTCTTGCTAGACTCTTCAATAAATTTTAAAAACGAGTAGAGTACTTGTAAATTATGTTTGGAGTTTTTGGAGCGAATTGCTCGTTTTACAAAGCCCAAATCGGTATACACCTTTTGTACAAATTCTGGTGCCGACATAGCGCCCCATTCTTTCTGTAATTCAATTATTGTATTGGCAAGTGGCGTAAAACTTGGCTTGAACATATCCAATGTTTCATCAGAATCATTGAGCAAGCCCTCTATAATATGGGTGGTTTTGTTCTCCTCCCATTTGTAAAATAGCTTTTGAATCTCAATGGTATCCATGTCTGTGGTATGTAGTAATTTAAATAACTCCACTCCTGCGGTATTTGGCTTATTGCTCTCCCTATTAAAATAACTTAACCAAAGTATAATTTCTGTTATGCTTTGTTCCTTTAGAATATCAATAGGTTTCACCAACTCATAGGTCATATCCGATGCAGATAGGATGTTTGCTAGTTCAAAAAGAGCATAGTTTTTACTCGCCAAAACGGCAATCTCTTCGGGGTTTACTCCCTCAGCAAGCAGGACTTTTATTTTTTCACAAACAGCGGTAAATTGTTTCTCACTCGAGTCGTATTCATAAAAGACGGGACTTTGGTTTTGCTCAGCAAAAGTACCTGAGGCAATCAAATTTTTACTCACACCTGGAATGTTAGAGGCCAGTCGATCAGAATTATGTTGAATATACCTACTTGAAGCCTTTAAAATGGCCTCGCTACTTCTGTAATTATTAACTAAACTAATCATTTGCAATTGGCCCTTATATTTTTCGTAATAGGCCTGCATATTCCCTACATCGGCTCCTTGGAATGAGTAAATGCTTTGATCATCATCACCCACCACGAAGCAATTGGGATTATCCTCAAAAAAACTCAGGAGCTGATAAAGGATTTCGCTTTGCAATGGATTGGTATCTTGAAATTCATCTACTAGAATATACTGATAGTGTTCTTGTACCATCATGAGTAAATCATCATTGGATTTCATTGCTTCAGAAGCCCAAACCAGTAAATCACTGAAATCAGCATAGTTCAGTTCTTGTTTTCGCTTTTCGTAAATTGTATGAATTTCGCTTGCGGCTTTTAGCTTTTCCCACTGATCCGTTTTCTTTTTACGTTCTGTCGCTTTAATGTCGCCTTGTTTAAATTCTCTATATTTTTTCTTGTATAAATCTCCAGGGAAAGCAATTTTATAGTTTTCATCATCACTCAATTTATCCAATTGATTTTGAATAGTTTCTGAGCTAATGTTGTTTTCAGTTAAGGTGTAAAACAATTTTTCTAAATCAGTGATTGGATTACCATAATTATTGCCAGTTTCCTTTTCTGATTGCAACACGGAAGCATGCCAAGGGTTGTTCAATGGCAAACCCAATTGAATTTCTTCAATGAGTTTCTTTCGTGTGAGATCATCCATCACATTGAAGATTTTGTCCTCAAAGAAAGAAGGGTAACTATCAATAATGCGTTTGCACAGGCTGTGAAAAGTATGAATGTTTACTTTATATGCTTCGTCACCCATAAAAGTAATGAGTCTTTTTCGCATAGCACTCACTCCAGCCTCCGTATAGGTTAAGCAAAGAATATTTGCTGCTTGGGTATCTGTCTTTAGGAGAATATTGCAAATTCGTGCTGCTAGAATTTCTGTTTTACCAGTTCCAGGGCCTGCAATAACCATAACCGGACCTTCCATGCAATTGACTGCATATTTTTGTTCCGTATTTAATTTTTCGTAACGCTCAGCAAAGACTTTGGATTCCACATTACAATAATAAAACAAGAGAGTTTTATTCTGAATTCTTGTGAATAAGTAAGGGGTTTTATTTTTAAATTTTAGATGGAGAAGAGAATAAAATACTGGCAAACACCCTTGCCAAGACTAAAACCCACAATCGCAACCAGATTTAGGTTTTGATTTACCACCCTTGCTTGCACAGCAGGATCCTAAGCCAATAGTCAGGAGTAAACTTAGAAGAAAGATGATGCGTTTCATTGTGGGCAAATTTACAAATACTAACGCTAAAAAAGCCATAAAATTGCACTGGTAATGGAATTGCTTAATATATTTAGTGACGGACTTGATTTCCTTTTGCATCTCAATGATTATTTGGATGGCTGGATTAAGGATTACGGTGTTTGGCTGTATGGCATACTTTTCTTAATTGTTTTTGTAGAAACCGGCTTGGTTTTTATGCCCTTATTACCCGGAGACTCATTGCTGTTTGCGGCAGGGGCTTTGGCTGCAAGACAACCGGAAGAATTTAATATTATGATTATTATTCCGTTACTTATTACGGCTGCATTACTTGGAGACAACACCAATTATTTTATAGGTAAAAAAATAGGGGTACGCATCTTCGATTTGAACTGGAAGCTACTCAAGAAAGAGTACCTAGATCAAACCGAGGCATTTTATGAAAAACACGGAGGTAAAACCATCATTATGGCTCGTTTTGTTCCCATTGTAAGAACCTTTGCACCCTTTGTGGCCGGTATGGGAAGCATGAAATACAGAAAATTTATTGCTTATTGTATCAGCGGAGCTGTGTTATGGGTGGTAAGTATTAGTATTTTGGGTTATATATTTGGACACAATGCATGGGTAAAAGAGCATTTTGAAATTGTTGTTTTTGCAATTATTGGCATCAGCTTATTGCCTATTTTATTTCAGGTAATTAAACAAAAATTTAATAAATAATATATGGTTCGTTTAGGCTTAGTTGGATTCCCGGTAGCGCAGAGTAAGTCTCCCAAAATCTTTAAAGGCTTTTTTGAAGAAAGCCAAATATCGGGCAGGTATGATCTAATAGAACTTCCTACAAAGGCAGAAATTGAAGAATTCTTTGCATACGATATTTTTCAGTATCAAGGCTTGAATGTTACCATTCCTTACAAGTCCATCTTAATTGATAAAATGGATGAGGTCTCTATTGAAGTCAAAGAAATTGGAGCCTTAAATACCATAGTAATAAGAGACAAAAAGCTTATCGGCTACAATACCGATGTATATGGTTTTATGAAAACCATGATGCCTCTGGCCGAAACATCTAAAAAAGCACTTGTTTTTGGAACTGGTGGTTCCTCGAAAGCTATTCGTTACGTGCTCAATGCATTAAAAATACCCTTTTCTTTTGTCAGCCGAAAACCATTGGAAAATCAATTTGCGTACAAGGATATAAATAAAGCTGTTTTATCCGAATACGACCTACTTATAAACTCTACTCCCATGGGCATGGCCCCATTAATTGATAAAGCAGTTGAGATACATTATCCTTCTATTTCGAAAAATCACACCTGCATAGATTTAGTTTATAATCCCATAAAAACGAAGTTTTTAAAACGATGCGAAGATCAAGGCGCAGCTATTTTTAATGGCGAGGAAATGTTACGTGAACAGGCTTTTTTCTCATTCAATTTATTTGTCCAATGAAAAGATACAACCTGATATTAACCTTATTAATGGGCGCATGCTGTTTGCCTCAAAAAAGATATCAGGCAGGGGAAAACGAGTATGCTTCATCTAAAGACATCTACATAGAAGACGCAAATGGTGTTGATGGATCTGAGGATATAGACCAAACAGAGACTGGAGATTTATGGGAATCAGCGGTGGAGGAATCGAATTGGTTTAAATTGTACAAGGCAAGTGAGAATAGATATTGGTCCTTGAGCCATACCGATTTAAAATTGCATCTAGATTTTGAAAAACAGGAAATTATTGGAACTGCAATTTTAGATTTGAGCCCCGTCTTTTATGCTCAAGACAGCCTTATTCTAGATGCTAAAAAGTTAAAAATAGAATCGGTAAAAAATGCAACTAATGGGACAAAGCTTGCCTTTAGATATGCCACAGATTCAATGAGTATCGTCATTTACTTAAAAAGAGCCGTCTACAAGAATCAATCCTTAAAAGTAAGCATCTCTTACAGTACCTCGCAGAAACAAAATAGAAGTCGCAACAACGCAGCTATTGCCGGAGACGATGGCTACTATTTTATAAATGCCAAATTGCAAAGAAATATCCCACGCCAATTTTGGACCCAAGGAGAAACAGAAAGCAATTCTAGATGGTTTCCTACCTTGGATGCACCCAATCAAAAACACACCCAGCGCATGGAAGTGACCGTGCCGGATACCATGAAAGTATTAAGCAACGGTACCATGATAGGGGAGACTTCAAATGAAGGTTTAAAGACCGTTATTTGGGAGCAAAACAAAGCCCATGCCGTGTATTTGACCATGTTAGCAGTTGGAAACTGGGCTGTAGTAAAGGATCAATGGAATGGAATACCCGTTAATTATTGGGTTGAAAAAGCGTATGAGCAAAACGCAAAAGACATTTTTGGAAATACTCCAGAGATGATTCAGTTTTTTAGTGATTATACCGGCATCTCCTATCCTTGGGACAAGTACAGTCAAGTAGTTGTGCGAGACTTTGTGAGTGGGGCAATGGAAAACACATCGGCAACCGTGCATATGGAAGGCCTTCACCAATCCAAAGGAGATTTATTAGATAATAATTTAGAAGACTATGTAAGCCACGAGCTTTTTCATCAATGGTTTGGTGATTATGTTACGGCCGAATCTTGGGCTAATATTACCTTAAATGAGAGCTTTGCAACGTATGGTGAATATTTATGGAAAGCACATAAATATGGGACAATAGCAGCAGATGAGATGCTCAATGGCTTTGGATCTAGTTACGCTAATTGGGGCGCCTATACCGGGAATACCCTGCTTAGGCATAACTACACCACCACCAATGAAGTCTTTGATGTAACCTCCTACCAAAAAGGGGCTTTAATACTGCATGCACTGCGCCATGAAATAGGAGAGGAAGCCTTTAGAGCATCCATTGGTTTGTATCTTAAAAGATATGCTTATGAGAATGCAGAGGTAGATCAGTTGCGTTTGTGCTTTGAAGAAGTGACAGGCCAAGATTTGGCTTGGTTTTTTGATCAATGGTACAAAAGATTTACCTATCCAAATTACGAGGTTTCAGTAAAGAAAGACAGCCTGTATCACATGTTGCTCCATCAACCAGCAGGAGCATTTTCATTTGCTTATGGGAAAATGGATGTGCGCTATTCCATTCAAGGGAAGGTAAAAAATGCAACCTTTCGAGTAGATGGGCCACTGGTACGATTTGATTTTGGGTTGTTGGAGCCGGATTGGCTTATTGTAGACCCCAATAATAATGCCATCGGAACCATTACCTACCCATCCTCTATTGATGGCATTTTAGATTTCAAAAAGGTCTATCTAGCCTATGTAAATGCCATTACACCCAGTGCAAAATCAAACCTATGGGCGGAGTATGAGAAGCTCATGAAAACAGTGCTAAGTGATGAAGGGAATAGTGAAATAAAAGATTCCCTCCGAATTCTCATGATGAAAGATGCAATGACCAGTAAAAGTAAAGACCTGGCTCAAAATGTATTATTCGCGTATTTTAATAGTACCAATGATCCCAAAGTAGGTGCTTCCATTGGATTAAATTTTATTGATTCCGTTGCGAGAGATCAAACCAATCCATCGAGAATTAGAAGTCGTTGTTTTTCTATAATGGCGGATCTTTCCAAAGATTCAAGTTATGTGTATTCATTTATTAATGACCCCAGCATTAGCGTCTCAACTGCGGCCATAAGTCGCATTTGGGATAGAGATAAGCTAAGAAATCACATGTCAGAGGGGCTAAACAATCCAGAGGTGGACGTTGCGAAATGCTGGTTTACACAAAGTGTATATGTTTTAGAGAATGGGAATGAGACCTTTAATTATTACTTAAGACTTAAACAACATCCATTCTTTGGTGAAATAGATTTACCTAATCTAATGCAAGACGTATTTATGTACTCGAATAATCTCGGCGCATTTGGGAAGGAAATCGCCACTCAAAAAAATAAATCAGTGATTGCTTCTGCCATAATTGGAATAACAGAAAGGCTGAAGCAAATGCAAGGGAACCCCAGGGGTAAGTCAGGGATAAATGCAGAAATAAGCCGTTTGAAAGAATATAAGGCGGACTTAGAAATGCAATTGAGTAAAGAGTAAATAATTTAAGATTTTGAATTAGCCCTAGTCAATAAATAGCTTTTGATAAATGGCCACAGCTCTCCATCCATCACATTTTGAACATTACTTGTTTCTTCTGCCGTACGCACATCTTTAACGAGTTTGTATGGATGAAATACGTAGTTCCGTATTTGAGAACCCCATTCTATTTTCATTTTTCCATCCTCAATTTCGGCCCTGGCCTCGTTCCTTTTGGCAATTTCAAGCTCATAAAGCCTCGATTTTAGCATTTGCATAGCCCGTTCTCTATTTCCCAATTGGCTTCGCTCAATCTGACAGACAACTACAATGCCTGTGGGTATATGCGTGAGTTGTACTTTTGTTTCCACTTTATTTACGTTTTGACCACCAGCTCCTCCACTTCTGGATGTATGAAAGTCAATATCCGCAGGTTTAATATCTATTTCAATTGTATCATCTGCCATGGGATAAACATATACACTGGCAAATGAGGTATGTCTTCTGGCATTGCTATCGAAAGGGGAGATGCGAACCATCCGATGAACTCCATTTTCACTCTTTAAAAATCCAAAAGAAAAATCTCCTGTAATTTCTAATGAAACAGATTTTATTCCTGCAACTTCACCGTCTTGCCTTTCCAATTCAGACACTTTAAAATTATTCTTTTCCGCGAACATGATATACATTCGATGCAGCATTTCAGCCCAATCGCAACTCTCAGTTCCACCAGCACCGGCGTTAATCTCCACAATGCAGCCCAGTTTGTCTTCCTCACTTTGGAGCATGTTCCGGAACTCTAAATCTTTTAAAAATGCAAGTACTTTTTCTTCAGCTGCATTTACCTCCTCTTCAGAGGCTTCACCTAAACCAGAAAATTCAAGAAGTATTTCAACATCCTCCACAGCTGCATTTAATTCTGCATAGCGGTCGGTCCAGATTTTTTTGTTTTTTATCTTCTTTAAATGCTTCTCCGCTTTCTTAGAATCATCCCAGAAAGATGGGTCTAAAGTTTGAGACTCTTCATCGGCTATTTCAGCCAGTTTTCTATCAATGTCAAAGATACCCCCTCAAAGCCTCTAAGCGGCCTTTTATATCTTTCAAATCTTCTGAGTTCATGCTACAAACTTAATGTGTTTTCAATCATTTTTTACTTTTATTGCCCTCTGATATACTTTAATGAGAAATGACCAATCAAACGTGTTATATCTCTTAGAGGAAGGATGCAAATTGTACCTGTGAAGTCTAAAAAAAGCCCTGGCAAAAAGAAAATATATCCTTCCTGCCTGGGCTTTGCGTAATCAATTCGTTCTTGTTTTACCAGATTTTCACGCGATCTTCTGGCTTTCTGTACATTTTATTGCCTTCCTTAATCTTAAAAATATCATAGAAAACATCCATGTTACTCGGAGGACCTACAGCTCTAAAATAACCCGGAGAGTGAGGATCTGTTTTTAATCTATTTTCCAGTTCTCCATCTCTCATTTTACCTCTCCAAATGGTACACCAACTCATAAAGAACCGCTCTTCAGAAGAGTATCCATCAATGAGGGCTGGCGTTCCGTTTCGTTTATTAGAAATTTGTAGCGCATCAAAAGCAGAATTTATACCACCTAAATCACCAATGTTTTCACCCAAGGTGAATTTGCCGTTTACAAACTGTCCTGGGAGTGCCTCGTAATTGTCAAACTGAGCAGCTAGCGCTTCCCCTTTGGTCTTAAATTGTTTTAGATCTTCCTCAGTCCACCAATTATTTAAGTTCCCATCGGCATCATATTGTGCACCTTGATCATCAAATCCATGAGAAATTTCATGACCAATAACCGCTCCAATTCCACCAAAATTAACAGCCGCATCTGCGCGATAGTCAAAGAAAGGAGTTTGTAAAATGGCTGCCGGAAAAACAATCTCATTGTATACCGGATTGTAGTAGGCATTCACAGTTTGAGGGCTCATTCCCCATTTGGTTTTGTCCACTGGCTTGCCAAAATCATTGAGGTTATCTGCAATTCTCCATTTATTTAATGCAATTCGGTTGGTAAAATAGGTTCCCCCTTCTTCTGAGGTTTTTAATTTCATTGCAGAGTAATCCTTCCATTTGTCAGGGTATCCAATTTTTACGGTTATGGCCTTAAGTTTCTCCACTGCTTTTACTTTGGTCTCAGAACTCATCCAATCTACAGCATTAATTCTAGCCTCATACGAAGTCTTTAAATCGGTTACCAATTGAACCGCCGATGCTTTAGCAGCTGGTGGAAAATATTTATCTACGTATAATTGCCCCAAGGCTTCTCCTAAAGCTCCATTTGCTGCAGCAAGGGCTCTCTCTTTGATGGGCCTTTGCTCTGGAGTTCCTCTTAAAAATTTACCATAAAATTCAAAATTCTTACGGTCTAAATTCATATCTAGCTTGCTTGTGCTACCATTAATTTCATTCCAAAGTAGGTATTTTTTTACCAGTTCTATTTGATCGTTATTGGCCATTTTAGACAATTGGTGCAATAGCGCAGTGTCACCTAAAATTATGCGATCTGTTTTTAGATTTTGCAGTTCTAGATATCCTTTAATATCAAACTGCGGGAACATCGCAGCAACTTCCTCTAACGTTCTTGAATTATACCTATTGTAAGGATTTCTTCGTTGCTCCTTAGTCATCTTAGCCTCCGCAAGTTGCTTTTCAAAAGCGAGGATTTCACCTCCAATATTATCATATCCCTCAGGATAAAAATGGCGAAACATGGTATTAATAAAAGATTTATAGGCAGCCCTTATTTCAATGCCCCGTTCTGAATTATCGAAATAATAATCCCTGTCTGGCAAACCCAAGGATCCACCGCCCATATACACCACATACTCTTCGCTATTTTTAATGTTTGGACCAACGCCAAAGCCAATCAGCGGGTTGCCGCCTTGATCCATATACTTTTTACTGTAAGTGTCTATATCTTGCATAGAAGATAGCGCACTAATTTCCTCTAGATACGGAATTAATGGTTCAATGCCATCCCTATTCCTTTTTGCAGTATCTAGGTATCCCTTATATATAATTACGGCTTTTCCTTGGGGAGATTCTGGTCCATATTTCCCTCCTTTTATGGCATCTTCCAAAACAGTAAATGTCTGGGCATCCGCCTTTTTTCGCAATTCATCAAAACTACCCCACCGTCCTCGATCTGCAGGTATTTCTGTTTCTTTCATCCATAAACCGTTCACAAAATTATAAATATCATCAGCTGGATTTACAGAATGATCAAAATGTTCCAATTGCAGGGCACTATATCCCTCACTTTTTTTTGTTTTCACGTTTTCTGAGTTTTCTTTTTTAAATATCCCGCATGATGCCAAAATTAAAATGGCTGGAATCCAATACCTTTTCATAGCCACAAAAGTAATGTTTTTATGGAATTGCTGCTTCTAAAACTAAGAGGCCTCTAAAATAGTCTTAAAATAAAATAGGTACTTCTGTTCTTTGGCACGCTATTTGTATTTTAGATGAATGGTTGGCTTGAGTAACTAACCAAAATTAAAAATTTGAACAGGCTTGAGAACCCTGTTTTAAAAGTGATTTGTAATTGAGTATTTTGTAAAACTCCATCGCAAGATGGAGTTTGTTTTTTTTAACCTATTCTGGATTTACTTTTATTTACTTTAAATGCCTAATTTCCATAGACTTACATTTTTTTTGCATGGGATGATGTGTCTTCCCTTTGCCTTGTTCTGGCAAAATCGCATGGAATAGTTCTTCATTTAAACCGCAATACAATGCTTCCTATGCCCTGGTAATTATCTGATACCGGTGTACAAAAAAATCATCATGAAGTTTAGAATTACATTTTAGAATATCAAAATAGCTGCAAAGATGATGTAGATTTGTGAGGTGAGCTTAAAAGTGGTACATCTTAACGCAAGTTCTTCGGGAGGAGCATTTCAGGTGGCCCAAAGATTGCACTTAGAAATGCGCAATCAAGGGCTCGATAGCCACCATATAGTTTTAAGCGGCCCGCCAAGCAAAGCGTATACGATTTGGGCTGATACGCTGCTGAAGAGAATGTATGTCCTTTTTCTGCATGTGTTGGAAAAATTAGACTTCCTCAGATTCGATAGAAACAAAATATTGAGGTTTAAATTTTCTCACGGGCTCACCGGAGTGAACATACTAAAACATCCTCTCGTAAAGGATGCAGATGTTATTCATCTTCATTGGATTAACAAGGGATATATTTCCATTACTGGCATAAAGGAAATAGTAAAGAGTTCCAAAAAAATAGTTTGGACCAGTCACGATTTATGGCCTTACTCCGGCGGTTGGTATCATCTCGAGTCAGAATATTTAGGAAGTGCTTCTGTTGGAAATGGTTTAGTTAAGCTTTCCAACAAAGTAAAGATTCAACAAGAAAGCATTTGGGGCTCCGGGCAAATTCAGTTTATTGCTCCAAGTACATGGTTAGCGAATAGAGCAAAATCATTAATGCCAGACGTCAAGGTAAAGGTGATCCCAAATGGCTTAGACATCCATAAATTTAGGGCCGATATTAAGCCTAATTTAAGAGAAAAGTTGGGTTTTTCCGAAGATGCATTTATTCTAGTTTTTAGTGCAAGCAACCTTAAAGATTCCAACAAAAACATTGGAGACTTTGTTAAAATTGTTAATTTTCTGGCGAAAAAAGATGGGAATATTGGGGTAATTATCATCGGTTCCAGGGCTGTAGAATTGGATATAGACAAAGAGGTGATTACTTACTTTACAGGATATGTGGAAGAGGTGGACGAGCTAGTATCCTATTATGCTATTTCGAACGCATATGTAACAACCAGCTTGATGGAAACATTCCCTACTACAATCATGGAAAGTCTTACATGCAAGTTGCCTGCATATGGATACAAGGTGGGTGGAGTTCCAGAAATGATTGGCGAAGATTATCTTTCGGAACGTGGTGACTGGGAATCTCTTGCTTCAAAAATTCTGCATTTCAAGCATCTCTCCAACGCCATAAATATTCGTGAGGCTCTCCTTGAAAAAGCCAGGGAAAAATATGATATTCAGAGCATAGCAAAGCATGTGATTGAATTGTATTCTGAGGATTAATTTTCCCAAAGTCGCTTTTTTACTCTTTTGCAACATTTTTACTTTCGTTTAAGGTCTGAAATAGGCGGATTTAAGGATATATGTCTCCATGCGCTGCTTATAAGGAAGAGCTTCGCCATGATGGGACTCCAAATCTAATTTCAGATTCTTTTATGGATCCAACCATATTATGTTCATTAGAACGTGATAAAGAATTTATCTTTGCTGCCGTTTATGGCTTTTGAGAAGGAAATAGAGATTCGAAAAACATTCGGTATCATTTCGCACCCCGATGCGGGTAAAACAACGCTCACGGAGAAATTGCTCCTTTTTGGTGGTCAAATTCAAACGGCAGGAGCAGTCAAAAGCAATAAAATTGATAAGTCAGCCACGAGTGATTTCATGGAAATTGAGAAGCAGAGAGGAATTTCTGTAGCCACCAGTGTTATGACTTTTGAGTATAAGGGAAAACGAATTAATATACTCGATACCCCAGGCCACAAAGATTTTGCTGAAGATACCTACCGAACCTTAACTGCAGTAGATAGTGTAATCCTTGTGATTGACTGTGTGAAAGGGGTAGAGGCGCAAACAGAGCGGCTGATGGAAGTCTGTAGAATGAGAAATACTCCAGTAATTTGTTTTATAAATAAGCTGGATAGGGATGGGAAAGACCCCTACGATTTACTAGAAGAATTAGAAGATAAATTAGATATTCAGGTGCATCCCATGAGCTGGCCTATAAGTATGGGAAGAGATTTTAAGGGCGTTTACCTTTTACCAGATAAAAGTTTAAATCTTTTTGAAAGTACGAAGCAAAAGAAAGCAGATGAATACTTAAAAATTGAAGACTTATCCGATGAAAAACTCGATTTACATGTGGGAGATAAAAATGCCAATCAACTCAGAGAGGATGTTGAACTGGTGGACGGGGTTTATGGCGAACTCAATAAGAAAGATTATTTAGAGGGCAGAGTTGCTCCTGTTTTTTTTGGTAGTGCCTTAAATAATTTTGGTATTCAAGAAATGCTTGATACCTTTATTAATGTAGCTCCAAGCCCAAGGTCTAGGTTCACAACCACAGGAGAAGTAGCACCCACCAACAATAAGTTTAGCGGGTTTGTTTTTAAAATCCATGCAAATTTAGACCCAAAGCATCGCGATAGAATTGCTTTTTTACGGGTTTGCAGCGGGGAGTTTGAGAGAAACACCAATTACGCCCATGTTCGCTTAGGAAAAAAGATAAAGTTTAGCAATCCCTATACGTTTTTAGCTAGTGATAAAGAGGTTGTAGAAAAGGCTTATCCCGGCGATGTAGTAGGATTATACGATACAGGGAATTTTAAAATTGGCGATACTTTGACCACTGGAGAGTCCATGTTCTATAAAGGCATTCCAAGTTTTAGCCCAGAGATTTTTAGAGAGCTTATTAATTTGGATCCCATGAAAAGTAAGCAATTGGAAAAAGGGATTCAACAATTAACAGATGAGGGCTTGGCAAGTATGTTTACCCAAGAGCCCGGAAGTAGAAAATTTATTGGAACGGTAGGAGAACTTCAATTTGAAGTACTTCAACATCGTTTAGAACATGAATATGGTGCAAAATGTCGTTTCGAACATCGCAATATTCACAAAGCCTGCTGGCTTCATGGCGATAAAAGTGTCTTAGACGATTTTATGAAATTTAGGCAATCCAATATGGCCTTAGATAAAGATGGGAAACCTGTTTTTTTGGCAGAAACGGCCTTTATCTTGCAAACGAGTATTTCAAATAATCCAGAAATAGAATTTAAAACCACCAGTGAAGTTATGGCTGGTGATTAAGCCAAGGGATCGGAGTTTTTAGATATAAATGAACAGCTAAATTTAATTCCTTTTACTCCATACAACAGCTGTGCGTTGGGCATGAGCAAAGTTAGAGCCGTTCACATCTTGATTGCCATTTACTCCACCTATAGTCCCTATCTCTTGACAGTCTTCGTTGATTACTTTGGCAGACTGGTCTGCACTACAAAAGCCAATATCAAATACGTAAACCCTTTCTCCCTGGAACTGATACTCATAGACTTTTGCCCCTTTATCACAAACTGTTTTCTGAAACGCGAGGATGCGTTCCTCGATACAAGTTGGAGGACGAGTTTTAACATTTTTTTTCTGACAAAAGGTAAGCCCAAAAGCAATATAAAAAAGAGATAGATATGTGACGTATTTATCTGGCACTTCTAAACAAGTATAGGATCTTTTGGGGAGAAAAGCAAGTTTTGTCGTAGATTAAGCATGCTTAAAGATGAATATAAATGATTGATTTACTGAGAATAGCCAGTCAATGCACGCTTTGTGCAGAGCAATTGCCATTGGGCGCAAAACCGGTATTTTCGGCATCAAAATCAAGCCGAATATTAATTGTAGGTCAAGCACCAGGCCTGGCCGTCCATACCTCTGGAATTCCCTGGGATGATAAAAGTGGATCAAATTTGAGGGATTGGTTAGCCGTGGACCATGCGCAATTTTATAATCCTGATATTTTTGGTATTGTACCCATGGCTTTTTGCTATCCCGGAAGAGGAAAGTCTGGAGATTTGCCCCCTTCCAAAAAATGTGCTCCCCAATGGCATAATAAGTTCCTTGCTGAAATGAACCAGCTGGAATTGATTTTATTGATCGGAAAGTATGCCCAAGATTATTACTTGCCCACAGATAAAACTAACTTGACTACTCGGGTTCGGAATTTCCAAAAATACCTGCCCAAGTATTTTGTTTTGCCTCATCCGTCTCCAAGAAACAATATTTGGCAGGCAAAAAATGAGTGGTTTAAAGCATCCGTTTTACCCGAGTTAAAGAATAAAGTGCATCAACTTATTTCTTAACCATTTTAAAGTGAGGGATTTCGCATTCGTAAAAACGTTCTCCTTCGGCTACAAAGCCATGCTTTGCATAAAAATTCATGACTTGTTCTTGTGCATGTAAATACACTACCGGTTCCTTTTTGCAGCGTTCTAAACATTCTCTGAGCAAAGCATCTCCAACCCCTGCTCCTCTGTTCTCAGCCAATACAGCAAAGCGTTCCAACTTAGTTCCATGTGCTGTTTTTCGAATGCGTGAGGTGCCCAGCGGTCGATCTCCATCCAATGCCAGCAAATGAATGCTGCTGTCTTCAAATTCGTCATATTCCTCTGCAGCGCTCACTTCTTGCTCCACTACAAATACTTTTCTTCGTATTTCAAATGCATCCAGCATTCGTTTGCCATTTTTTATTTCTTCAACTTTCATGAGCCAAACCCTATAATTTTTCGAACTTCTTTAAGCGTTTTTGCACCACTCGCATGCGCTTTTTCTTTGCCCAATTGAGCAATGCTATTTAGTTTTTTTGTATCTCCAACTAGGCCCAAAATTGCTTCCCTTTTTGGAGCAATAAATGCCTCCATGTCCTTAGCAAGCTGGCCTTTAAAGTCTCCGTATCTAATGGATGCCTTGGCGTGTTCTTCCTCAAAAAAAGAGCAGGTTTCATTGGTACTTACCAATGCCATTAAATCAAATAGGTTTTTGATTTCAGGAGACATTTCAGAATGGGGTGCGCTTGGTCCGGCATCTGTTTTAGCTCGTTTAATTTTCTTCTCCAATGTTTTCGAATCATCACATAGATAAATGCAATCTGCCTCACCGGCGCTCTTACTCATTTTCCCCGTTCCACTGAGCCCTGGAACTTTAACCAATTTATTGTTAAAATTAAAAGCAGTTGGTTCGGCAAAGTAATTGGTATCGTATATGCGATTGAATCGGTTCCCAAAGGTGCGAGCCATTTCTAAATGCTGCTCCTGGTCTTTTCCCACAGGTACTTTAGTCCCATGATGAATCAAAATATCTGCAGCCATTAAAACAGGATAGGTAAGGAGTCCTGCATTAATATTATTTGGATTGTCTTTTATTTTATCTTTAAAGCTGGTTACCCTTTCCAGTTCTCCTTTATAGGCATTCATGGCCATAAAGAGATATAATTCTGAGGTTTCCGGTAAATCGCTTTGCAAGTAAATGGCGCATTTTTCTGGATCAAGCCCCAGCGCAATATATTCCGCCAATACATGCAAGGCATTTTTTCGCAAGTCTGCAGGATTGGGATGCGTAGTGAGTGAGTGATAATCGGCAATAAAAAAGTAGCACCGATGAGAGTCCTGCAAGGTTAAAAAATTCTTATAGGCTCCAAAATAGTTTCCCAAATGCAGTTTTCCAGTTGGTCGTATACCACTTACCACAGTTTCCATAAGCACAAAAATAAACCATTATCATAGGAAATAAGTAAGCCTGGTTATTATATTTATAAAACCCGAGCATCTTTAGGATTCATAAGATGGTACAGCGAACCTGATTCAAAGGATACTCTGGGTTTTCCTTCAGTTTTTTCGCCCGATACATTTGTATTACATACTTTTGTAGTTCTTGGTTATCATTAGCAGTAGAATCTTATTTTCCCTGGTTACTCTCAATAAAAAAGGGTATACCGCCATAGCCCTATTTCCCTTTGTGATTACTAAGCTTCCACGCGTGGCGTTTAGCCAAAAGTATCGAAATCATGAAAGAATTCATTTTCGACAACAACTGGAACTGTTGCTCATTGGTTTTTACCTTTTATATGCACTGGAATTTTTAATGAACTATTTAAAATTAAATGATTGGACTGCCGCTTATCGAAACATCAGTTTTGAGCGAGAGGCATTTACTAATGAATCCAATCTAAAATACTTAAAAAATAGAAAGTGCTTTGCACAATGGCGACATGTTGGAAGAGATTGAAATAAAACTAAGCCCATTACTTGCTTCTTCCGAGGAGCAAATTAAGGACGAGGTACTTAAAAGAGCCAAAGGTTCTGGGTATGTTCGCATTCTAAAAAAGTCCTTAGATGCCAGAAGCAAAAATCCTTTTTATCTAATTAGAGCTGGTATTTATTCAAACTCTAAAGAAGCCCAATTTCAGGCTCCTTACAAGTCCCAGAATGTAGAGAAAAATAGGGAAGTGCATATTGTAGGTGCAGGGCCTGCAGGACTTTTTTCTGCATTGGAATGTATAGCAATGGGGCTTAAGCCTGTTATTATTGAACGGGGAAAAGCGGTGAGGGAACGCAGACGAGATTTGGCCATTTTAAATAAAGAATTAAAGGTAGATCCCAACAGCAATTACTGCTTTGGAGAGGGAGGAGCTGGAACGTACAGTGATGGTAAATTGTATACTCGAAGCAAAAAAAGAGGCTCTGTATCTAAAGTTTTAGAGACTTTTGTTCAATTTGGAGCTAATAAAAATATTTTATACGACAGTAAGCCGCATATAGGAACCAATAAGCTTCCTGGAATCATTGAAAAAATGAGAACCTTTATAGAAGAATGTGGGGGCGAGGTGCTGTTTAATCATAATTTGGTGGATTTAACCGTTGAAAACAATGAGATTAAAAGTATTTTATGCGAGAATGGGGTCAAAATTAGGGTGAAGCATTTAGTGTTAGCCACCGGACATTCGGCACGGAATATTTATTGTTTACTGCAATCTAAAGGAATCGCTATAGAAGCAAAGCCCTTTGCCTTTGGAGTGCGCATTGAGCATCCGCAGGAGGTGATTAATGAAATGCAATACCGAAAAGCAAAGCCACAGGACTTGCCCAATGCTTCGTATAATTTGGTTGAACAAGTCCATGGGTGCGGTGTTTTTTCTTTTTGCATGTGTCCCGGGGGAATTATTGCCCCTGCCGCGACGAGCCCTGGCGAAATTGTAGTAAACGGTTGGAGTCCCAGCAAAAGAAATGGGAGGTTTGCCAACAGTGGCTTTGTGACCGAAGTAAATGACGCCGATTTTAGTAAATTTGTTAAGTATGGAGAACTGCGAGGGATGGAATTTCAGAATTATTGGGAAAAACAAGCCTTTAAAGCGGAGGGCAGTTTAGTTGCTCCAGCTCAAAGAATGGAGGATTTCTTGAACCAAAAAACATCCTCTACTTTACCCAGCTGCAGTTACATTCCTGGTATATCGGCGCATAATCTATGGGAGTTTTTGCCTGAAAAAGTTGCCAAAAACCTCAGGGAGGCAATTCAGGTGTTGGGGCAAAAAAAGAAATGGTATAAAACCAATGAAGCGGTCTTGGTGGGTGTCGAAAGTAGAACCAGCAGCCCCGTTAGAATTCCTAGAAATGAACACTACAGGCATCCAGAAGTATCCAATATGATTCCTTGTGCAGAGGGGGCAGGATACGCTGGGGGAATACTTAGTGCTGCATTGGATGGCATTAACTGCATTCAAACATTAGAACATGACCAATAGAAAAGTACTCGTTTTAGGAGCCAGCCAAAACCCGAATAGATACAGTTATTTAGTTGCTAGAAGACTTATTGCTGAGGGATATGCCCTTTTGCTCGTTTCAAATAAAGAGGGTGAAGTTGATGGGGTTTCTTTTGAAAAAAAATGGCCTGAGGATATAGATATCGATACGGTAACCATGTACCTGAACCCAAGGAATCAAACTCCTTATTTGAATTTAATTTTACAAGTCAATCCAAAAAGAGTCATTTTTAACCCAGGAGCAGAGAATCCAATTTTATATAATCAATTGAAAGAACGAGGTTTAGAGGTTATGAATGCCTGCACTTTAGTGCTTCTTTCCACTCAGCAATTCTGAATAAAGAGTCTCTCATGACAGTCATATGACAAATGAATGACAATAGCTTTTAAGTCAGTTAATTTGTCACAGTTTTTACACTTAAATAACAACAAAATTCAACCCTTTAATTCTTGCCCTCCCCCTTACGTTTAGGCGGCAAAAGCCTAAATACTCCCTATTTAAATATGTGTTTATTCGATTGAGTGGCTTGCGTTGCAGCTTTGGGTTCAAGAACCTAATTCAATAAAAAAGTGTGAAATAATAGCGGAGAGATTTTTGGTTTGTTAAAAATTGAACCTTAAATTGCAAGACAATTCAACAAATAACAAGAAAAATATACGTTTTATGGATAAAAAATTACACACACTCAAAAGAACACTCATCTGGGGGCTTACACTGGCCTTTGGATTCTTCTTCTCAACCGCAAATGCGCAGCTTTCAGGGTCTTACACCATTGACGCTGGAAGTTCAACAGGCGGTACAAATTACCAAACTTGGTCTGATTTCTCCTCCGCTCTTAGCGATGGAGTAAGCGGAGCCGTAACAGTAACCGTAAAGACAGATGAAATTGCATCGAGTCCGGTTGTTTTCAGGGCCATTACTGGAACAAGCGCTACCAACACTGTCACAATTGATGGGGCTAATAAATCGCTAAGCTTTGCCGGATCAACCTTCTCTCGAGCCGTTATAGATATTGCTGGTGCAGATTACATGACTATCAAAAATCTAACGATCGTTAACAGTGGAACTTATGTTGGAGTTAGAGGAATTTGGTTTCATGCTGGTTCTGATTACAATACCATTAAAGACAATACCATTGAGTTTTCTAAATTAAGTACAGGAACTACTAGTTCATCTTCTGGTGGTGCTTACATTGCATTTACTAACTCTAGTACTAGTCTATATTCTTCTGGAGACCATGGTTCTTACAATAAAATTGATGGAAACACGATGACCACTACCAATGGGAATGAGGAAGGACCTTATGCTGGAATTTACATGATGAGTTCTACTACATCTTCTTCCGGCTCAAACACCATCGATCAGAATGAGATCACGAATAACACCATCAAGAATTTCCACTATTATGGAATTTGGGTAAGAAATACAAATGGTACAATTATCAAAGGAAATGATATTTCAAGAGATGCGGTTACAGGAGGTAACCCAAACTCAACGTTATACGGAATTTATTGCTATTACAACAAAAATCAAGGACGTGCCTTTAGTATTGAAGATAATAAAGTTCACGATTTGCCTTATAAAGGTGGAACATCCGGAGTAAGTAATTTTTATGGAATACGTTCTAGCTATGATGGTTACTATGGTTCTATGTCTGGCGATCCCGAATTAAGCGGTAATACTGTCGAAAATTGTTATGGTAGCGGA